>Ga0208743_1000149_pt1 | contig 27912 bp, 31 predicted proteins | sample CryBogCBH04Jul08_FD_184615 | JGI IMG/M metagenome (GOLD analysis project Ga0208743, IMG submission 184615) | Freshwater microbial communities from Crystal Bog, Wisconsin, USA - CBH04Jul08 (SPAdes) (version 2) | ecosystem: Environmental > Aquatic > Freshwater > Lake | place: Crystal Bog...
TGAGTATAACTAGGAGATGAGTTCATTACAAAACGAACTTAAAAAAGTTCTTGGCATTAATGCTAGGTTAGGCACTAATGCTATTGGTAGTGGTGGAACATGTGCTTGTGATCCTGTATGTAATGCTACATGTACACGATATAGCACACTTACAGCCAAATTAGGTGTTTTTATGAATGTATATGAAACACCTCAATTTGCAGATTATATTAATAAAACTGAATGCTCAGACAAAGCTGGTAATGTGTTAACATGGGATACAACGTCAGCAGGTCTTGGTGTTTTTTCATCTATTCTTATTACAAATGATTATCAAGATTATATAACAAAAACATCTGTTGTAAATTCTTCAGGTTACGCAACATTATATGATACTTATGTATCAAAGAATTTATATGCAGCTAGTACAATTCAAGTAGGAAATTCTTATATAAACTATCGTAATAATTGTTTAGGGGGTCCAGCAAATACATCCTATACAGGTCCAACAGGTGGAGTGGGTCCTACAGGTGTGGCTGGTGCTACTGGGCCTACTGGTATTGCCGGTATGACTGGTTCTACTGGTGCTCAGGGTCCTATTGGTCCTATGGGTTATCAAGGTCCTACAGGCCAGGCTGGACCTACAGGTCAAACTGGTTCAACTGGTAGTATAGGTCCTACTGGTATCATTGGTCCTACAGGTCCAGGTGTATTGGCAAGTTTAATGTATGGTTATGCTACTGTGCCTCAAACAACTAATCTACTTATGGATAGTGTTGTAAAGTTTGATACAATATCTCAAGCTATTGGTCCTGATATATCCTTTAATGGCACTACATCACAAATTACCCTTGTAGCAGGTCGAACATATCGTATGACAGCATCAGCACAATCCTTTGAAAGCGATAGTGTTCCAAATCCACAAGCTGCCTTTGCCTGGTATAATGAAACAGAATCTACATATGTTGGATCTATTCAAGCAAATTCTGATACAATTTATGATGGATTGGCAGCGGTATCACCCACACCAGCTACATATATCTTTACTCCATCACAAACAACTGTCATAACATTCCGTATAGCAAGTTTAACTGGAACTTTAAGTCAAATAGGTGGTGTAGGTGATTTTACCACAAAAGGAAGTTATCCATGGTTTGATATTGAAGTGCTTGCTGGAAATGCCCCACTTCTTTTATTTACAGGAAGTACAGGTGCAACTGGTCCAACAGGGTATAGTGATCCTGGTCCTACAGGTGCTATGGGTCCTACTGGTGATATTGGTCCTACTGGTGATATAGGTTTAACAGGTCCTACAGGTCCAGGTGTATTAGCAAGTTTAATGTATGGTTATGCGACAGTACCGCAAACAACAAATCTTGAGTTAAATGGCATTATAGTATTTGATACAGTATCTCAAGCAATTGGCCCAGATATTACATTTGATACAGGAACATCGCAATTTACACTCTTTCCTGGACGCACATATCGTATGGTAGCATCTGCTCAATCATTTGAGAGTGACGTTGGACCAAATCCTCAACCAGCCTTTGGTTGGTATAATGAAACCGACGCAACCTATGTTGGTTCAATTCAAGCTAATTCAGATACAATTTATGATGGATTGGCAGCTATCTCACCGACTCCAGCTACCTATTTATTTACTCCTTCTTACCAAACTATAATGACATTTCGTATTGCGAGTTTGGATGGCACACTAACACAAGTTGGTGGTGTTGGTGATTTCACTACACTGGGTAGTTATCCTTGGTTTGATATTGAAGTATTAGCTGGCAATGCTCCTCTTTTATTACATACAGGTAGTACAGGTAGTACTGGTAGCACAGGTTCTACTGGTCCTACTGGTATGGCTGGACCAACGGGTGCCGCTGGATATGCTTCAAATACAGGAGCAACTGGTCCTACTGGAGCTACAGGTGCTATTGGTCCTACTGGTGCTACAGGTGCCACAGGTACTATTGGTCCAACTGGTCCAGCATTTTTACAAAGTTATCCCCCTCATATTATTATTCCTCCTGATACACTTAGTACAATAGCAGTTATAAATTTAGGAACAGCAACTTATGGTACACAATATTATGTACGATCTGACGGGAATTTATCGCATATTACTTTTTTAACTCCTAATACATGGGATGGTGCTCAAACGGATTTTCAAGTATTTATAAAAAATGGGCATGAACATAATAATATATCAGTTTATCATAGTGTTAATGGAACAACATCAACAATTATAAATAATGGTAATATTGCGTACAAAGATAGTCAATTATATAATGTGGCAAATAATGTAAATCCAGCGAATATGGTTGTTTATTGGAGTGGTAGTGATTTATTTATGATGTAAACAATTTAAACTGCTCTTTAGTTATATACTTTAATAATGATTCATAAACTTATACTTACTTCACAAGCAACATATATTATATATACAATGCCTGTATTTTGTACATATGAAATGATACGTGACAATAGACATAATTTCAATCGCATTGGATTAGCAGCACATCTTGTCTATACTGCATGGTTAGTACAGAAAGGATATGGTATAGTTCCATCACTCTTTATGGCAACATTTATGGTAGAATTTTTATTTCGATCTATGCTTCTAAGCATGATGTTGATTCAAGTTCTTTAATTAACTGTAATTGAATATTATCTATAAAGTCTTTGAAATCTAACCCTTTATAGTATGTGGTTTTATTTTTAGATAATTCTATATACTGTTCTTCTAGATAATCAGATGTTAATATCTCATAATCTGAAATATTGTTTAAAAACAAAATAGGAATATCTTTAAACATTGGTAAACTATGAAACGCTTCTTTTATAACAATTGGTATACATCCTGAATAAATCGTATCATAAAAACGAAAAGTATCCAATGCATTTCCTCTTGGACATATATTAAATTTTGCCTTTCCTAAATCTTCAAAAAATTCATCCCTAGAAATAGAATAATTTAAAAAATTCTGCATATGTTTAAATGTTATAAATGATTTAGATTGTAATATATTATATATTTTTTTACGGTCAGGATGAGTATTTAATGAAAAATTACAATAACATAATATTGGTCTGTTATTATTTTCTATAGAAGCTTTATTAAAACTACTAATTGATCGAAAATCTGAACCCATAGGTAAGAATTTTATTACTGGATGTGTATAATTAATATTCATACTATAAATATATTTTACATTGTTTGGAATTTTAATATTACTGTTTAAAATTCCATCCGTTTTTCCAACTATGATTATATATATAAATGGTTTATTTTTGATATGTGTTAAATATAATTGTACATAATTTAAGTTATCTAAACTTTTAGTATGTGAACCTATAAATATTATACAAGATTTATTTGGAATATTATTTACATTTTCAACTGTAATAATATTATGATTATCAAAAAAAGGTTTATTATCAATAAGTAAAAATCTCTCCATTTTAATACTAATATGATATATTTATATTAAAATTTAAATAATGAACTAATCAATATCTCCTAAATCACTTTCATTTTCAGCAAATTCTGTAGCATAATGAAGAGTCCAATCACGTGCGTTCATTTCATATTCAGCACGATTTGATTTATATAATGCAGCAATTTCGGGCACTAATGGATCATTAGGATTCGGATCTGTTAATAAACTTAATATAGATAACAGAACTTTACTTATAGTAAGTGCTGGACTCCAATTATTTTTTAAAATATCCAAACATATACCACCCGCCGAATTAATATTAGGATGATAAATCTTTGTTGTAAATTCTACATGAGGTTGTTTAAATGGATAATCAGTTGGAAATCGAATATTTAAATGAAAAACACCTCCAGCATATGGACTATCCGCTGGACCCATAATCATACCTTCCCAATTAAACACATCATCTTTTACAGGACCAGCAGAACAACCTGCGGGTGGATCTTTTTGAATATCCTCCAATTCTTTCTGAATTCGTCGAAGTGCCATTTATACGCTTACTATAGAATTCGTTTTAAATATCCAAACTAAATAGATGATTGGTGACATAGACATATTTTATAGATATGTGCGTTCTAGACCAAATCTTATTTATTTTGAATATGCCTATAGTTCATTAACTCTAAAATTATGTGAAGAACCAAACATTATGTCTATTTATACAATTGACAGTAATGAAAATAACTATAATAGTCTTGGTAATCATACAAATCAACAAAATAGTTTAATAGCCCGGAAACTACGCTATAAATATTATGATATATCAAATAATGAAAAATTACAATATTTAAATCATATACACGAAATAACATATTTGCCAGACATAATCTTTATAAACGGACCTTATAAATTAGCTTGTGCACTTCACGTATTTTTGGAAATTGATGAAGCACGATATGTTATCATTAATATTAGTACAGATAATCCAGATTATTATATTTTAATAAAATACTTTCATATTGAATATAAAGGTCACAATCTGAGTATCTTACAAAAACGTATGGATGTTGAGTTTGATATATATGACCTTGCTAAATATGAAAATATAGCATAATATTAGAACAATTATGCTAACAGTTGGATACGAACATGCTGATGGTAGTGTTGAATATGTGGAAATATATGATGATACTCTTGCAAATTTAATTAACGAAATAATATATCAAAATATAGATATAAATTCCTTTAAAGATGAAGAACATAAACACGTGGCTAGCAAACAGGAATATTTTAGTGAATATTTAAGTAATGAGCAAGACACACGATTCCGTTTTCTAAAACAAAAAGACGGTATATGGAAAATACGTGATTATTATGGAACAAATCATCACGATATAATATTTTCCAGTGTTAAGACGGGTGGCAAACGTCGTCAAACCCGTCGTAAACATCGCAATTAACATAGCATTTCAATACGGCAGAATTCAGTATCTGATTCTGGTTGTAAAACACGCCAGGCCGTTGAAGCCTTTAATGCACGCATAAGTAATCCTACAATCTGATCTTCAGCATCAGAATTACGTTCTTTTGACAATCTATAAATTGTAGAGTGATGGAGTTCAATACTATAGGTTTTCTTTATAGCATTTGGAGCAGACACATCATGCCATACAACTGGAAAGTGAATTTTAATATCATTAAGTCGTGTTAATACTGGGCTACAAATTGCGGGTGACTCATAATTTGCTGCCGGTGGTATAACAGACGGAAAGTTCATACGAATTACACAAATATATTCAGGATGAGTTGAAGTCTCAACTGTCCATCGTTTACTAGCTTGTAAACTTTCCATTAAAATCGCATGTTGATGTATATCAAAATTCTTCCAATTATCTACTGATACTTTGGAACGCATTTCAGCTAATTTCTTACGATGCCACACAATAGCATGCCTTTCTGCACCATCTGTTCCACGACCTAGTGGAATTACAATGACAGGAAACTTACTCCAAATATCCTTGCGGAGTTTGAGAGTTTTTTGAGATGTTACAGGCAAAGACATGTAGAAGGTAGGAATAACAAATAATATATACAAAGCGTTTAAACGCAAACAATATACTTTAAAATCAGTCAATTTTTGTAGAATCTACTGTATTTGTTGTACCAAGTATGGATGTCTTTAATTTACTATGAATTGCTTCATAAAGCCACTCTGGCATTTCAATCGGTGTTTGCGTATTTGCTAAGGATGTATAAAATGGTTTATCTGTTGTATATTCCGCCAATTGTAATGACGTAGATAATACACGAACGCGTGTTTTATAACGTTCGAGTTCATTCATAATATCAATAATTTGATATATAATATATGATATACTTGATACAAATAAAACAATAAGACTTATTTCAACAGCAAACATTTCTGCTGAAATAATGTTTAATATTATTTTAACTTCATTTTTTACATTTATTAGATATAATTATATCTATCTAAAGTATATTTTTATAGTAATATTCAAATGACTTGTACACTTGTTACAGCATTTTATCCTATAAAATCCAAAGCACCACTAGAACGTTATTTAGAATGGGCAACCTATTTTATGTCTCTTGATGCTTCTATTGTTTTATTTACAACTCCAGACCTTGAGCAAACATTTCGTACTATGCGTGGTCATAAACCTATATATATAATTACAAAATCATTTAATGATTTATATATGTGGAAACACTATGAATCTATATGGAAAAATCATCATACTATGGATCCAGAAAATTCATATCATACGCCTGAATTATATGCTATTTGGGCTCAAAAATCAAGTTTTGTATACGATACATGGATATTAAATCCATTTAAAACTGATTATTTTTTTTGGTGTGATATTGGTGCTTTTCGTGGACCATTGCTTGATTCTGTACGTCGCACATTTCCTATAAGTACTTATTTACCTGATGATCGTATACTTATGTGTTCAGTCAATAGATATAACGGTAATAATCATCAAGATAACCTTGTTGGTGGCCTATGGGGGGGTTCAGGTGCTGGTTGTTATCGCTGGCATTTAGCCTATTGCCATATGCTTTCTCAATATATATCTGATGGTAAATTTGCTGGTAAAGACCAAACAGTTATGTTATCAACATATTTAGAAGATACATCGCTAGCTTATATAGTTTGTCCAGGCGATGATTTAATTGTCGATGGTTCACAACAATATAATACATTTGATGGACGCTATATTGTGAATCCATGGTTTTTTTTACAGGTTTTATTATCTGATACAGGAATTACCTATAAATTAGACGATACATATATTATCTAAACTTAACTATTAGTAATAAATTATAAATGATTCGCATGTTATGTGGAATAATGTATTTTTTAAAACGTTATATTGTTGGACGATGAAAAATTGAAAGTTAATTCTAAAACTATAGATTTGCTGCCTTATTATAATGACATCCTGTGCTCAGAATGGCTCTACTATTTCCGACATTGAAGAGTATTGTTCCTCCCTTCCTAAAAATTACACATGGCGTGATATGTCAATTCCTAATTCTGACTATGAACTATTTCGTACTATGCTATATGAACTTGCTGATTTACTTCGTGACGGTGCATCTTATTCACAGGCACGACAAACTTTACAGCGTAAATATCATACAGCCATTCGACCATCACATTTTACCCAAATTTATTTGAATGAACAGGAGGCTGGTCGTATGCCTGTGAATTCACAACTAGAAGCAGCACTTGTAACTAGTAAATGCCGTGGTTTATCTGGTGTATCTGTACTAACGGTCTTTCTATCGCCGTATCCTGAGGGACAAAAGTTCTCCTGTAAGTGGAACTGTTCATATTGTCCCAATGAACCTGGACAGCCTCGCTCTTATCTATTTGCTGAACCTGGTGTATTGCGAGCCAATCAGAATGGATTTGATTGTGTGAAGCAGATGCTGGCTCGTATTAAAGCCTATAAAGTTAACGGTCATCCTACGGATAAGTTTGAGGTGCTGATTTTGGGTGGCACACTGGCCTCCTATCCCAAGTCTTATTTGGATGGATTTATGCGTGATATCTTCTATTCTGCTAATATTTGTGACGATAAAGGAGCTGATCCGCGTGATGTACTTACGCTTACTGAAGAAAAGGCTTTGAATATGACGGGTTCTCATCGCATTATTGGTATTACAATTGAAACGCGGCCAGATTGCGTTACGGCGGCAGAGATTAAAGACTTTCGTCATTGGGGAGTAACACGTGTACAATTGGGCGTCCAACATACCGATGATGCGATTCTACGTGGCGTGAACCGTGGCTGTAGTCATAAACATACTCTTGCTGCTTTGAAACTACTGAAGGATAATTGTTTCAAAGTAGATATTCATATTATGCCTAATCTTCCTGGTGCAACTGTATCTGGCGATAAAGTCATGATTGATTGTGTTCTAGATGACCTACATCCTGACCAGGTGAAGGTATATCCCTGTACGACGACGCCCTATACAAAGATTCTTGAGGATTATAAGAAGGGACTTTATGTACCCTATGGCGATGAAGACTTGACCGAGGTTGTGCTATACTGGAAGACCCGTGTCCATCCCTGGATTCGTAATAATCGCATTGTACGTGATATTCCTAATCAGTATATTGTTGCGGGTGTCAAGACAAGTAATCAGCGACAGGACTTTCAGGCTGAAATGACGGCACGTGGTTTGACATGTCATTGTATTCGTTGTCGCGAGGCCGGTCGCTGGCCAGAGGCTCGTGCTGAAGACGGCGAACTTGTTGTGCGAACTTATGTGGCTCAGGGCGGGCTTGAGCACTTTATTTCATGGGAGTCCAGGGACCGTCAGGTTCTGTTTGGCTTCTGCCGTCTGCGATTGTCAACAGACGCTGGAACAGTCTTTCCTGAGCTTGTACAATCTGCATTAATTCGTGAACTCCATGTCTATGGTCGTACACTGGCAGTCGGTGATTCTGTTGACGGAGCAGCTCAGCACGTAGGTATAGGTCAACGACTTCTAGCTGAGGCTGAACGGTTGGCATCTGCGTCTGGGTATAAAAAGATAGCTGTGATTAGTGGTGTTGGAGTTCGTGGATATTACGAAAAGCGTGGCTATACTTTCATGTCTGGAGAAGGTGAATTTATGATGAAAAATATTTCTAAGAAAATACCTAAAATGAATAATATTATGCTCTTACTCATTGTGTGCTTTATTACCCTTATTATTCTAAATAGTTTAAACATAAATAATTATAATTATTAAGATGACCTTACAAAAATATAATAGTTTTGATGTATTTGATACTTTAATAGGGAGATTATGCTATAAAGGTGTAGAAATTTTTGATATTATGGAGCATCTAACAGGTATATATGGGTTTGCTAGACTACGACGTGAATGTGAGTCATGTCCGTTTGAAGAAACTTACGAAAAAATATCTAAACATATATTCTGTAATAAAGAAGAATTGATGAAACTAGAACTACAATTAGAATATGAATTTTCATTTCCTATATGGAAATATATAAATATGGTTGATGTAAACGATATAATGATTTCAGATATGTATTTATCGCAAGAACAAATTAGAACACTTATTCATAAACATAAACAATTGCCTAATTCACTTATAGTATCATCAGGTGGAAAATTATCTAGCACTATTTGGAGAGATACTTCAATTATAAGTAATATCAAATTACATATAGGTGATAATAAGATAAGTGATTATGATAATCCACGAGCTCATAATATACAAGCAGAACATATAGCAAATGTTGACATGAATAGTATGGAAATGAATATTAGACATGTAAGTCAAGAATTAGCATATATTATTCGTGCTATTCGACTTACAACACAACATGATACAGAGTTTTTTTCAACCTTAGCATATAATGTGATGCTACCATGCTCACTTATGATATGTTTACACATACATTCATTAATTGTATCGCAATCCTTCCAACATGTTATATTTTTGAGTCGTGATGGATATTGGTTACATAAAATGTTTACCATTCTTTTTCCAGTATTTTCTAGCAAATATGTATATTTTAGCAGACGAATAGCAGAAAATATAGTTAGTCAAACAAAATTTGTAGATACTATAAATTCATTCAACGGTAAAAAACTCATTATTGATTTGAATGGAACAGGCAATACATTAAATAAATTCATATATCGTATGCCAAACACAGTATTATTATTATGTTTTACGTGGGATAATACATTCAAGTCTAATTCTCAAACTATGAATATACGATATATAGGTGATTCATGGATGACCAAATATATTGAAGATGTGTTTTCTGCTCCACATGGTTCTATAAATGAAAACTATATAGCATTGGAACCAGAATATAATATAGAAATATTTAAACCATATATGAAAGCATTTGATATATTTTGTGATTATTATAATATTTATTCAAAGTATATAGATATACATAAGCGTGTACAAACACAAAATATAGGAGCATGGTTTGATACATCATTAACACAATGTCCAACAAACATTGATCGTATAACTAATTATATTACACATGTGAATTCTCACAATGAAGATTATAATCAATATCCATTAAATTATTATTCTCAAATAGGTCAAGATAAATATTATATAGAAAATGTTATAAAATTTAAGTGTAATGGTATATTTTTAGATATTGGAGCATATGATGGTATAACTGGTAGTAATACGTATTTTTTAGAAAAAAATCTGAATTGGAAAGGATTATTAGTAGAATGTAATCCAGAATTAGTCGATATATGTAGACAAAATAGAACATCTGCAGTTTGTAATAAAGCTATTTATAAAGAATCAAATACTAAAATAGAGTTTATAATTCCTAGAGGTCAAGATATACAGGGTGGCAAAGCCCAGTTAGGTGGACTAAAAGATTTTCTAAGACCAGAAAGTGTAGAATATTTTCATGAATCCTATAAATCAAATACAGTTGTTTATCTTGATACAATTAATATGAATGAATTGCTACAACAACATAATATGTATACTATAGATTATATGTCACTTGATGTAGAAGGCTATGAATTAGAAATATTAAAACAAATAGACTTTAAAAAATATAAAATAGACTATTTAACAGTAGAACATGCTAATATACCACACTATCAATCTGACATAAATACATATCTCGTGTCTCAAGGATACAAACTTGCTCGTCATAATAATCACGACGACGAATATATACTAGATACATAATTATACTGCCAGCTTTTCTTTTGGCTTACCAGTCCACTTTTTCTTCTTTGCCAGACCCTCGCTATATACTGTAGCAGCGGTCTTAGCATCTATTTTTTCTGCGTCATGCGTTGACGGAAATGTTACGAAACGTCGCAATTTAAGTGCGGTCTTATACATATATAGTCCATAGGGACCCTTTTTAATTGTAAATTCACCTACCACGCGATTAAATGCATCGCCTGTCGTAGCAAAACTAATTTTAGCCTTGAGTTTCTCTTGAATCTGCTCCTGAGTCTCATCACCTTTTATAGACATTGTCGTCGACCCACATTCTACATACTGTCCAAACCGACCCTTTTTCTTGCGAATCTCCACACCCTCCAGCAGTCCAAGCAACTCACCTGCCTTGGCCGTTGCCGCCTCCAGAAATGCTGTTTCAGCATCCGCTAAAGTTGCCGCCTCCAGAAATGCTGTTTCAGCATCCGCTAAAGTTGCCATCTCAAAAGATACTGTAGCCGGTAAGGAGGCAAACGTTGCCTTCGTCGTATTTGGACTACCCTCAGGGGGGTCCCTTACGAATAGCGGCCCCCGCCCACTCAGTATTACTTTAACGCCTGGAGATAATATACGTTCGCGGCTGGCCTTGGAGGCACTAGGTGCCATAGACATTTGGGTATTGTACTTATCCTTATATGTATCCCAGGTTTGTTGTAGTAGTGACTTGTAGTCTTTATGGCCTTGGGCAATCTGGTCTAGACTTTGTTCCATAGTAGCAGTAAACTCATAATTAAATAGATTGTTGTATTCTAGATTGAGATATTGAGATACAGCACGACCTAATGCTGTGCTACGAAGTTTATTTTTTTCTGCACCGACTTTATGACTTTCTGTTTTTGTAGTTGGTGGCCATTGTTTGGGTATAATTGTTAGATGATGACTATCTTGTGTTTTACCTTCAACGTTGGTCTTTTCAACATATTCTCGGTCAAGAATTGTTGATACTAGGGACGCAAATGTTGATGGACGACCAATACCACGTTTTTCAAGTTCGGCAATTAAGGATGCCTCTGTAAATCGTCCCTTAGGTTTTGTAAAGGCTTCATCCGCTTGAAGAGATTTCCATTTTAATACTGCATCTTTAACCAATAAGGGTGTCCATGTAGCCCAAGTTTTTATATCAGCTTCGGCTTTGGCTGGATCTGTAGTTTCAAGAATTTTGAATCCTGGAAATTGGGACTTTGTCATTTCAGCATTCCATACACGTTCTGGATCTGCCTCTAACGCAATCGTAGCTTTTCGAACATCTGTAATTGATGGTGCCATTTGACTTTGTGTAGCCCGTCGCCAAATAAGATTATATATAGTGCGTTGATTATCATCTGAAATAGGTGGATTTGGTATTTCTGGATGTGTAGGACGAATTGCTTCATGAGCTGCCTGAGCTTCAGGAGCCGCTGGAGTATCGGATTTTTTCGCTTTGGTTTTTGGCTTAGGTATCTCTGATGACTTTGTTTGCGACATTATATGTTGACCTTCAGGTCCTACATATTGACTTCCATGAGTTTTTGTAATATAATCACGAATAGCAGTTGCGGCTTCTAATGATAATTGTGGATTATCTGTACGCATATAAGTAATATGACCAGCTTCATACAATTTTTGAGCAGCCATCATTGTAGACTTTGGATTTAATCCATGGCATACACTAGCTTCTTGTTGTAATGTAGAGGTAATAAATGGTTTTGGTGCTTGATTTGTACTAATAGACTCTTTTACTGTACTAACCTTAGCATTTGGATTATTATATACTTTATTTAATACCGTTGTAGCTTGTTCTTGCGTAGGTAAATCATTCACTGCTTGAATGTCTAACATATTAGATGGTGATGATGTATGAGTAATAGTGCCACGCAATCGCCAGAATGCAGCTGCTTTATGATTTTCTACTTCGGCATCACGTTCAACGACAAGTCGTAGAGCTGGCGTTTGGCAACGACCAGCAGACAGTTTTGGAGCTACACGAGCCCATAGAACCTTGCTAATTGTAAATCCTACAAGAAGGTCTAACATAGCACGAGCCTGTTGAGCATTTACCTTATTCAAATCTAGACGACGCGGATTAGCAACAGCTGCCTGAATAGCTGGTTTAGTAATTTCATGGAAGACAATACGCGGTGTTGTAGCAGGATTTAGTTTAAGAATATGACATACATGCCAGGCAATACCTTCGCCTTCACGATCATCATCACTTGCTAAAATCACTTCAGCACCTTTAGCGGCTGACTTAAGTTTTGCTATAGCATCTTTTTTTGTTTCGAGTTCTTTATATGTAGCAGTCCAATTATTATCTATACCAACTGAACTAAGTTTTTCTTCTAAGGCACGAATATGTCCCATTGTAGCAATAACCTTATAACCATCACCTAGGAATGATTGAATTTTTGAGCATTTTGCTGGTGATTCTACAATCACAAGTTTCATAGCGGCTAATTTGTTGAGTTATGGCTTTAGTTGGTTCAACTTTTTTGAATTTTTATTAGCATAGACTCTATGTCAATAAAAAATTTGGTCGGTGTGGGTCTCGATCCCACGACTTCCTCCTGCCCAAGTATATGTCTTTTCATATAAGAGAGGGATTCTACCAACTGAAATAACCGACCATCATATCTTTTGTAACACAAACATGTCGTCAATTTTGTTCATTTCGTGTAATTAGATACATATTATGTATACCGTTTATTGGTATAACCGCATTATACCCAAGAATTGTTGTTATATACGAAAACAATTCCTTATTTTCATGATTTGATTCAAACATTATAGTTGGATAATTATTTTGTTTAATTGTATTGACTGCCCCTTTTAATACATAGAGTTCATTATCCTCTACGTCTATTTTTATAAATCCAATATTTTTAAGATTATACGAATCCAGTGTACGAACCTCTACACTCTCTTCAGCTAAGACTGGTTCAACAAATGATTGTAAAGATGACCCACCCCCATCATGACTGCGAATTTTGAGTGTTTGAATACCTACCTGATCTGGCGAACCTAGTGCTACATTATAAGCCGTAATATTTCTAGCATCTGACAATGCAATTGACCCACATAGTGCGTAATATGTCATTTTCTGAGGCTCAAAACTATATACATGTTTTGCATTTTGTGATAACGATATAGAATATGTACCTGTATGAGCACCAATATCTAAAAATATATTATTATTACAAAATTGCTTACACCAATCTATTAAAGTTTTTTCAAATAGCCCGTGTTCAGCATAATACGGCAAATTTATTACTGGTAAAATATAGATTGATTTTGAATTCGTATAAACTAATTGATTATTAGTATTATCAAATATGGCATCATCTGGATTTTTTGTTAGTAAAAAATATTTTGATGCCATTTAACTATAAATAATAATAAATAAATATTTAGACCCCTACAGGATTCGAACCTGTGTTGTGAGAATCAGAACCTCACGTACTAACCACCTATACGAAAGGGTCACAATGAAAGAAAAAGAAAGAAAAATTAGGCCCCTACAGGATTCGAACCTGTGTTGTGAGAATCAGAACCTCACGTACTAACCAACTATACGAAAGGGCCAATGTAGGATTTGAAATAAAAGTAGGCCTAGCTGAGACTCGAACTCAGGTTAATGGATTCAAAGTCCACTGTACTAACCATCTATACTACAAGGCCAGTTTTACTTCTCCCACACATAATAAAAGAGTGATGTCTTTAAGTCGTCAATTTTGTAAACTAATAAAAAATGAAATATAGGTTGACTTTAATTCAAAATATTTAAATGTTAAAATGGTAAATCCACAAAATGTTACTGGACGATTATTAAGATGTTTACTAATTATGTTATATATATACTTTGTGTCTTCACAGTCCACTACAGGAACATCATCATTATCAGGTAGTCATTCGTCATCCTATTCACGTAGTAAATCTTTATCTAATACACTAAGTTCATCTGTTTCACGTAGTAAATCTGCATTTAATTCTGGTTCTACTAGCTTATATCCAAGTATATCACGTAGTAAATCTGCTAGTGTTTCAAATAGTCGTATAATCCCAAGTTTATCTGTATCTAATTCTGGTTCTACTAGTTTATCTGTAAGTAATACACATAGCAAATCTGCTAGTTTACCTTTAACTGTTTCTGTATCATCTAGTTTGTCTATAAGTTCATCACATAGCAAATCTGCTAGTTTACCTTTAACTGTTTCTGTATCATCTAGTTTGTCTATAAGCACATCACGCACTAAATCAGTTAGTGTATCCAATACACGCATTGCTGTAGCAAGTTCAAGTATGTCCTTATCTGGTTATAGCAGTTTGTCTATCAGTTCTACACATAGCAAATCTGCTAGTTTACCTATAACTGGTTCTGTATCATTTAGTTTGTCTATAAGTACATCACGTACTAAATCAGTTAGTGTATCCAATACACGCATTGCTGTAGCAAGTCAAAGCATGACCTTGTCTAGTTCTAGTAGTTTGTCTATTAGTCCATCACATAGCAAATCAGTTAGTGTATCAAATACACGCATTGCTGTAGCAAGTCAAAGCATGACCTTGTCTAGTTCTAGTAGTTTGTCTATAAGTCCATCACATAGCAAATCAGTTAGTGTATCCAATACCCGCATTGCTGTAGCAAGTCAAAGCATGACTTTGTCTGGTTCTAGCAGTTTGTCTAACAGTCTATCACATAGCAAATCAGTTAGTGTATCAAATACACGTATTGCTGTAGCAAGTCAAAGCATGTCTTTGTCTATTAGTCCATCACATAGCAAATCAGTTAGCATATCCAATACACGCATTGCTGTAGCAAGTCAAAGCATGACTTTGTCTAGTTCTAGCAGTTTGTCTAACAGTCCGTCTCATAGCAAATCAGTTAGCATATCCAATACACGCATTGCTGTAGCAAGTCAAAGCATGACTTTGTCTAGTTCTAGCAGTTTGTCTAACAGTCCGTCTTATAGCAAATCAGTTAGTGTATCCAATACCCACATTGCTGTAGTTAGTCAAAGCATATCTTTGTCTAGTTCTAGCAGTTTGTCTATTAGTCCAACACATAGCAAATCAGTTAGTGTATCCAATACAGGTATTGTTATTGTAAGTCAAAGTGCATCTATATCAGGTTCACTATCTCATACTATATCACCTACTAAATCTACAAGTATATCTAACACACACATTATTGTTGCTAGTCAAAGTATATCTTTATCACCTTCAATATCTTCTAGTATAAGTATAAGCATATCATTATCCCATAGTAATTCTGTCAGTCAAAGTAAAACAGGTTCATTTACAGTATCTATATCAACTGTTATAACTTCAAGTAAAATTAGTTCATTCTCAAATAGTATAAGTAAATCTACATCAATATCAGAAACTTACACAAATACAATAAGTTCATCATTAAGCAATTCAATATCAATAAGTTCATCATTAAGCAATTCAATATCAATAAGTTCTAAGCAAACTAATTCTCAAACAGTATCGTCATATATATTTATGTTAAATGTATCCTTATCAAATTCAGGCTCACCATCTATATCTCCGTCAACAAGTATATCTATTTCATTATCATCAACTATAGCTGTCGCAAATATAAGTGTGAATTATATATCTCCTACATCAAATGATAACAATAGTAGTAATTCAAATTCATTATCACCAACAACTCTTGCTGTAATTACTGGTACAGTTGGTGGATTATTAGGTATAGGTGTTGTATTTACAAGTCTTGCTGTATTTCTTTATTTTACAAAATACAAATTATTAATGCGAAAACATATTTTAGAAAAAACTATGACTACAGGAGTGAATAATCCTATTCATAAACCACTAACTCGTATGCGTGTTGTAAAAATTGGATCTGATAATAATTTGTTATTATCACAAGCTTCAAATAATTTAAGTAATAATGTAGTTAAGAAGTCTGACTCATTCCGAAAATTAGTCAATCCACACAAACCACCCTTACATGTTGTAAATATAGCATCTGATAATAATAACAATATATCTACTATTCAAGCTACTAATCAATTAAGTTATGCTGCTGTAAGAGATACTACCTCTTTTAGAAAATTAATTAAGCCACAACAAAAACGTATAATTCGCTCTTCAAAACGAAAAATAAATATTGATAATGTTGATAATAACAATACATAAAAAATTATTTATATAGAATAGAATTATGCCCAAGGATGTTCCTTTTACTGCTGAATTTTTATTTGTAAAATTACTGGATATCGGATTAACAACTGTCTATTTTTTTGTATTTGGTATAACTGCAGCAAAATGTTTTGACCTTATTTATGGGAAAACCGAAGATGTAAAATACGAAGAATATTCTTTATGGTATTTATTTATTGATATTATTGGACATTTATTCCTACTTGGTGTAACAGCATATGCCTTACGTAATATTATTGAATTAATACCTTTTCCACTCAATGGTGTTGCCGGTTATGACCATTTCCGGCTAAAAGAACTTGAAGGTGGCGAAGTTATGGCCTTAGTGCTTATATTGTTCCAAAAAGACTTACAGGAAAAGGTTAAGGTATTTGTAGATCGTGTAGTTGGAATTCATATGAAAGAAGGGGAAGGAAAAGGTAAATTAAAAGGTGGTAAAAAATAGTATATAAACAATTAAATAGTTAGATAAATATATGGACACTGATTCAGAATATGTAGCAATTCCAATTGACAACGATGACCTTATTAGAAAATCTATTGCTGAAGATTTTCAATATGGTTTAAATGAACTTGAAGAAAAAAACCAACGATGTATAAATTATAAATATACTATTGGTTGTTTAGTTTTAATTACAATTATTGGTGTAGTTATATTTATATTTTGTCATGTTATATTAAAACTTTAATACAATATATGAATTTTCCAATACTTTATCTGCTATGTGTAATGTGTTTTCATCAATGTTTGCTAAGTCATAAACCTTACCATCTGTTCCATGTACTAAGAGTGTATGAGATACAGTTGACCCAGGAAATTGTGACTTTAAACGATTCAGAATTGTCTTCATATGTTGTGTATAAATGGAGGAATTATTTAGGGGAATTGCGTATTGATATACAGCATCGCCTGCTGCCATACGCTGTGTCGCACGAGAGGAAATAGTTTGAAGAATATACTCCATGTTTTAATAAGCAATTAAAAAGATTATATGTTTTCAATTTTTTATTAAAAATTTACATGGACACAAATAAAATATACCTTTTTTTTTGTATTCAAAAACTACAAAAAAAAAGGTTGCACCCCATGAGTATCGATCTCATTTAGCGTAAGCACGGGATCTTAAGGCCCGCGGGTTTTCCAACTCCCTCGAGGTGCTGTGTGAGGGTTTTCCCCACATCAAGATAATAAGAGATTCGTTTAAGCCGTCAATTTTGTTAAACTCCTTAAAAAAGTAATTACATTTAAAAATGAAAACTACAAGTATTTATAAATGGACTTTTCAATCATGGCAGCACAGTGTAGTCTTAATGCGTTCAAATATGGCTTGCCGTTTGGTGGAACACAGTCGTGGTTGATGGTTGTGCTTATGGCCAATGATTCTGGTGAACATCCTTATGCTCCATTTCAGGTAGCACTATTAGGATGGCCTATTACAATTCTATGTGATATAATCTTTTTAATACCAATTTATGTAAATTGGTTACTTTTTTGGCAACGGCAATAAAAAAAATATATATCTTGCGAAGAGTGGGATTTGAACCCACGCGGATTTACTCCATACCATCTTGAGTGGTACGCGCTAACCAGGCTACGCGATCCTCGCATAAAAATGGGACATAAAACCCATACACCACCGCAGGGGCTCGAACCCTGGACTCTGAGGTTAAAAGCCTCATGCTCTACCAGCTGAGCTACGGCGGTCGACGCCAACATATACTAAAATGTTTTAAATAACGTCAATTTTGTTAATTTATGTATTTTTAAATTCTTTACAACAAGCTTGTATAGCAAATAATAACATAGGCACCGATGTATTACTACGAAATATATATGTTTTGCCTGTAGAACGATCGTGACGTTGTGCTTCTACAGTAGAATCTGATGTTCGGTGTATACATGTTAATTCAATAAATATATTCAGTGGTAATACAGTATCATTTACACACACAAGTTTACCACTAACAGTCTCACATATCATAACTGTTAGACTTTGTTCGCCCATTGTTACTGTAATATAAATACGTTCATTTTGTCCTTTACGAACTTCCACAGCACTACTTTCATAAACTTCTACATCGCCTGGTATAAGGTCTACAAGGGGGGTGCCTGTGACTTCAATAGTAGTACTGTTAGATTTTTGTTCTGGACGTAATTCGTTGCGTAATTTTGACATAAAAAATTCACGGTCATCTATGATACGAGAGGATGTATCAAACCCCGCATCGGATAAAAATGCATTGATAGGTGAATCAGTTTCAATAGCGGCCATGGTTGCTGATGATAAATAATTGTTTGGGTTTAAGCCTTAATTTCATTATCGTAGACACGCTGTGCTACAGGAAATCCATTAAATTCGGTAGCTGTGACCGTTGTATAGGCACCCATATCTTCTATCTTAAGAACATCTCCAACTTCGACCTCTGGCATCACTATATCATCTCCTAAACAATCACCTGAATCACATGTACGTCCAAATACAATTGTAGGTTTCTTTGTTTCATTTTGTTTTAATTCACGAACACGTTGTAAAATAGGTTGTTGATGGTCAAACGGAATATTGCTAAAACTACCATAAACTGACTCATCAATTGTAATACGCCATGTTGGATCTGTCTTCTTCATTGGTGGTGGCCATACTGGTTTCTTACCAATGACGGTTGTGTATAAAGTATGTGTTGGAGCAGCAAAGAATCGACCTGGTTCCGCCATCCAATATATATGTTTCTTTCCAAAATACTGAATGCGTGCATTGTTTATTGATTTAGAAACATTTTCAAACATATTTTCATTTGGAACAAATCCACCACCAATATCTACAATATCAGTATTAAAACCATGTTTATATGCTATTTTTCCACCGATAGCACATGATTCTATTGCAGTTTCATACTGCTTCGCCGATTCACATTCACTTCCAACATGAAAGCTGAATCCAGTCATATTTAAGTTATAAGCTTTTGCGGCATCGTATATAGAATCAAGCCATTCTAACGGAGCACCAAACTTTTTACCAAACGGTTGCTTGGATCCACCATCCTTTACAAGCAACCGGATCAGCACTTGGCCTTTCCACATTCCCTCTGCTAATTTTTCCACCTCCTCCACTGAATCAACCACCGTTAAATCAATGCCACGTGCCTGTGATATTTTAATATCTTCAAGCTTTTTACACGGTTGTGCGTATATAATATTTTGTGGCTTTGTCAACGGTAAAACTTCATTAATTTCACGAAGACTGGCACAATCAAACCCCATATTCGGATGTAAATCTAACATCCATCTCATAAGAATTGGGTCATTGTTACACTTTACTGCGTAGTAAGGTGTAATGGCCGGAAGATATTTTTGCCATTGGCGAATTTGCTTAGCAAGAGCGGATTTTGAAACGACAAAATGTGAAAAGGCCAGTGTGCTTGATAAAGGGGATGTGTAAAAAATATTTTATAAGAAAGACGCAAACGTCAACTTTTGTATACTTGTCTTAAACTGCACCCGCGTTTTCAAGATTGGCTACAAAGTCATTTGCTGACGATGAAACCTTGTTATCTACTGCGGCAGTTGCAGCATTGTTATCGGCAATAGCCTTTGCTTCATCTACACTGGACTGCCATGTTAGACGAATGTTTACAACTAGGGCAACAAGTGTTGCTACAACAGCAAGACCCGTAAAGACACCAAGAATAGACCAACCAGCAACCGCTGTGCTTGGATCATTTACAGCTAGGGCTACACCAAGGATTTCCATACCGAGCCATACCAGGAAAATTAGAGAATAAAGTATAGTTAAACGTGGAGTTGCGGGCCAAGGCGAATTCATGATAATTGAATTCAGACAACAAGATAAATGATTATTATGAGAATTTATCTTATGTCAATTTTTATTGATTATAACATTACACTAGGTAATTCCAATTATAAATTTAAAGAATTCCATTTTTCATTCTCGGTAGTCTAAATGATTTCAAACATATATCCTAATAGACCGCAACGCATGTCTTACGCTGGCGCGGGCTTTATCCTGTTTACACATGATCTTCAATCTGTACTATTAGTTCTTGATTCCCGGTCCAAAAAATGGGGCTTTCCAAAAGGACATAGAGAACTAAAGGATGAAAATGATATTGCAACTGCTACACGAGAAACGTGGGAAGAAACTGGTCTTGTAAAAGAGGATTATATTATCTTCCCTGAATCCTTTAAAATTAACAAAGGCTCACAATCTTACATATTCCGTTACGCTATGATAAAACACACTGACCACAACAATCGTATTATTCATGGTCATAGTTATGAAATTGAAGATATGAGATGGGTGCCAGTTCGTAGTCTTATTGAGGCAAAACAAGTCTTAGATGGTAATAAATATTTACGTACATGGATTGAAGATATTCAGGGAAATCTAAGTAAAAAACCAGTACAATTATACAAGTTACTTTTGGAGCGTATTCAGCCACTTATTGAAGCCATGGGTGCGTCGAACATTGTAGCTAGTGCCTAATTTATCAATAGCAACTGTATGAGCAATACGTTCTTGTAGAGTTAATTGATTATAAAATCGTTGTACTTCAGGGTCATTGCTTGTAAGTAGATTCGCTGGTGTCATTGGTGTATTAGAAATTGTTGTAACTGTTTTCTGAGGTTCCTTTGCCTTAGAAAACAGTGCCTGAATATTTGTTTGTTTATGTTTGGACATATCTGTAACTCTAACAATGAATGCGAAGTATGTAAAATCAATTTTTGTATGAAACTAATAAGATGAGTTTGGATTCGTATATTCATACCGTATCAAAGACTGGTCGTCCATTTAGTGACTTTCATAAAGGCACAGTTGTTAAAGGAGCATCTGGTATGGCATTAACTAAAGGTTATTCATATGTATTGGAAGAAGAACCTGGAACAGGCTTTGCTGATAATTTTAAGCCTGTACTAACACCAGCTGAAATGCTATTTATGGGTGTATTTGAAGGCAAATACTTGAATGATTGTTACAAGGAATTTCCAAAAGAATGGTTTCTTATGGCTGCTGCGGCTGGAAAACTTGCTCCTGGAGTAAGCAGTCGTGATGTAAAATATAATTATTTTGGTGTTGATTCACGTCAGCCATTATCCGCCTGGAGAGAAAGAGGTTGGGTAGCAAGTCCTGGACGGCGAAAGGTGGGAGAATCAGGGCGCGACCTGCTGGCTGATAAAGTACATAATCCAGATGAACGAGGATGGTTTCAATGGTACTGTAGATACTATATGGGTCGCCGTATACCTGATTTGGACCATGTTCAAATAGGCCGATGGCGTTCCTTCATGAGACACGTAGGTGCTATTCGACATGGATGTAAGAAAGGAGATTTAACGTGTAGACGACGTGAACGTCAGGCATTGTTACAATGGGCCTATGATCCTTTTATATAGATATCTGAAAATATTGCTCTATACTAAAATGGGCATAAGTTTTTCTTTATTTCCGAATCACGGTCGTTCTAGCTCATGGGGTTATCCAACTCATACTTATTGGAGTAATCCTGGATACAGTGGTCCTACTACAATTATTTATGAAGAAGATCGCAATCGTCAGAACTATTCACCAAATAGACGTAATAATAATGGGTCATTAACACGTTCTAACAGAAATAATAATAATGGATCATTTACACAATCTAATAAAAATAATAACTATACACCCGATGTTAATAATACCGTAGCAAATACACAATATGATACATACAATTCAGGCTCTAATGGGTCATACTCTAGTGGTGGAAAACTTCGAAAAAATCATAAAACACGCAAAAATAAGCAAGGAAATCGTAAATAAAATTTCATATAATTATGTGTTCAAATGTAGAACTTGTGAACACAGTATGACCTACAATTCACAGAATTTTCCTAAAGAATTTCTAATTAATGATTTCTTTTCCTTTGTATACAAACAGTCAAAGGATTATACTATGGTCGAATCCTATCATGCACGTATATTTAATAACTGGTGTAAAACAGGAAATTATTGTAAACCATGCACAATTGAAAATATTTTAAACTATAGTATATTTGAAGGTGTAGAAATGGACGATGATATTATACCTAATTGTCCTAACTGTGACTCATATTATTACAAAGAATTTGAACATGCTAAGAAAAGAGCCGCTGAGATTCAGGCATTGTACGCTATAGGATTAAAACCAAAATACAAACCGACACCAATGACGATTGATAATATTCATGATATATGAATGAAATATGCTTAGGCACTCTTACATACATTACGCACAATATCGATCACCTCTTCATATTGAAGACCATTACCCTTATCAGCATTACGAAGAGCTTCCCATATTTTTGTCTCATGGGCAACGCATACAGAATAATGTATATCGTCTGGTATCATCCAGTCTTCAAGGCCAATATCAGAGTAGATTGGATTAATGTTACCGTCATCGTCTAAATAATTAAATACAACTTGCTTATTACACGTTTTGACATTATGACCTGGTTTTGTACATTTGGAACATGGCATTTGTATGACTGTATAATATACAATCATAAAAAATATCATTTTTTTAAATTTTTATTTTTTATTTTTCTAAGACAAGTTTTTTCCATGCTTGAATATTTTCAGGATTGTATATACTAAATCGCCATGTTAATTGCTTTGCATGTGCCTTATAAGCCTCCACATTAGCATCATGGTTCTTAACAATATGTTCAATTTGTGCGGCTGCTACATCAAAATCGTTAGCATCATAATAATAACCATATTCTTTGAAGCGTTTGACATTATGTACAACTGGAAATCCCATAGTTATCCATTCTAAGAAACTATAATTATATTCATTATTAACTTGATGCTGAATAATAATTGCGTTTTTAAAGGCAGGTGCTGCATTAATTATATGGGCTCGTGGCATAAGTTCAAGTTTATTATTCTTTATAATTTCTAGATTCGGTGCTATAGAATTTTGGAAATAAGCGTTATCTTTAAATTTTATACCATTCACAGCTATAATCTGACCTACTAATGATGGATATTTACGATAATATGCTTCCATAGCCATAATAGGAATTAATGCATTTTTTTGAAAACTGATATTGGGTTCCATCATAACAAATAGTCTAGGTGATAATGGTGATAATCCTGTACTATCATATACATGACCTAATTTTTCAATAAAAATAGGTTCCCATACATATGGTGCTACACGAGTTTTTCCACATAGTGCATTTACAGCACCGGCATAATCTGCGTGAATATCATAATGAGGAGATACCCATATTTCGTCAATTTCACCAGCCACATGATGACTAAAATTCACATTAGGATAAAATGTTACAGTTTCAATATCAATGTTTAAAATATTACCTAAATACAATTTACTAACTTTGGCACCCATAGAACGAAAGAACTTACGAATATTTGGATCGCAACTCATACCCATTTCTACATATGCCATAATACGAAAAGGCTGTTGTGAATAAGTCTTAAAATCAGTCATACGAAACTTATGATGAAGTTTAGCATCTTTATTGTTATCGTTATTATCTACAAAAAGCCACGGTTCTAGTCCTGCAATTTCTAACATTTTGTAAATCACATAAATATTTTGAAATAAACCATTAGCCCATATATGGTCATCCGAAATACGAACAGTAGTCAAAAATACTCGAGGCTTATCATTAGATTGTATAGATAATGTACTTGGATATGCCGGAGTAATAGGTTGATATTTATTACCGTCACCGGCATGAATAATGGGATATGAGGATGTAGTTGCCATTTACTCTAAACAATCTCAAAAAGTGATGCTTAAAACCGCAGCAAATTAGTTGTTACCATGGTTCGTCAACACTTTGTTTATCTTGAAAATGTATCAGGTATACATGCTAATCAACCTGTATGTGTATATGAAGGAAATAGTTTTATTGAACTCAAAGAAAAATTCTTAAATTATCTTCCTTTTATACCTCCATCGGATGCCTTATTTGACTTTTATAATAAACGTTATGGGTGTAGTAATAAAATACTATTGAACAATACTATAACGCTTGATACTATAGATGATATTTATGTGCGTGCTCGTGTTAAGAATTCATAAAGCCTATATAAGATGCTCAACGAGCTACTATTATTGACATCCGAAGTTGTACTTTCGGCATATCCTATGTTAATTAAACTTATAGATACGTCTATACTTTTTCAAACAGGATTACGTATGTTTGTTTACGCAGGATTAGCAGCTGTAGTCGCAATATTAACTGGTAGTCCATTAGCAGCAGACACATTACTATCCTCCGAATCTATTGCTACAGGTATGCTAAATTTATTACATGTTATTGTAAGTTATACTGCATTTGACCAATTAGCCGCTGGTAATGCTATGGCTTTGTTTTACACATATCCTGTATGGAACATTTTAGGAGCGTCTGCCTTATTTGGTGAATCTTTACAACTAGCCTCATTACCATGGATAGGTTTGGCACTTGCTGGTGCTATTGCATTATCACAACCAACTGCTACTAACTGGACATTTATAGGTATAGTATGTGCCTTATTAGCAGCTTTAACTGAAACTGGTATATATTTATGGTTTCGTATGAAAAAAGAAGGAGAAAGTGACCAACCATGGACGAAGATGATACAAATGTATGGTAGCTCAGGTGTTTTTTGGGGTATAGGTGTAATAATTGCTGCTATATTTGGATTATTAGCCAAAAATACATTTGCTATTAGTGCCGGTGGACTAGGTAGTATATTAGCATTTAATGCTCTTGTAGGATTTGTAGGATACGCATTGCGATTTTATCTTGTAAATAAAGTGAATACTATAACATTTAGTGCCTTATCATTCTTTGGCATTATATCAGCCTACATGTTTGGTTGGTTATTTACTAACGAGGTGCCAAGTATAATTCAGATTACGGGTGCGATTGCGATTATAATAGCAAATACCGTCCTTGTAAATAAGGAGACAGTATGACAAGCCGAAGTGGCGGATTACTTGAGCTCGTAGCTCGTGGTAAGAAAGATGTGTTTTTTACCGCGAACCCTGTTATTGCCTATGTACATAGTGTATATATGCGTGCTGCTCCATTTACAAAAGAAATATATACAACGAAGCCACGCAATATCCCGGAATGGGGAAAATGGGTAGATTTTGATATTGATCATCGTGGAGATATTGTAAGACAATTTTATTTAAGAGTTGACCTTCCTACATGGTTGCCGGTTGCTGCGGCGGCTGTAAATCCAACTGGTATTGTGACTGATTCAAGTGGAGTAACATATGGATGGACAAATAATATTGGATTTCAAATGATTCATAAATTACAAGTATTTGAAGACCAGATTCTTATACATGAATTATATGGTGAACAGTTGGAATGGAAATTAAGACAGTCTAACTCAATTGCGACAACTCTTGTATTAGCATCTCAAGTTGGTAATCGACCTGAAACTGCTTTAGGTATAGCTCGTTCTGCTACCTTTGGTCAATTACGTGTACCACTGCCAATTATTGGTTGGCAACACTTAGATGATCCTGGATTTCCTACAGTTGCTATGCGGTCACAGCGTTATAAAATACGTATTTGGCTACAACCGTTGTCATCACTCATTGTAGCGAGTGATCAACGTATATATCCTCAACCATGGGGTGGTATACCACTACGTGTACAAGCTTCTCAGCATGGACCAGTTGATACTACTATGATTACACTCAATAAATCTGTTATGAATAATCTTGGACTTTCATTGGAAACAACGCAATTATATCTACCTGCGGATGTAAATTTATACTTGAAATCAACTATACTTAGATTTCCATTTATGACCACGCAATTCCAACAGTATATTATTGAAGATAATACAATGACCGCTGCCTTTTTTTCGCCTGCTGGAACTGTAAATTATACTATGGCAATTGATTTCATAGGTTCTGTAAGTCGTTTATTTTTAGGATTTCGTACTGAAGCCAATACTCAGGCTGGCAATTTAACAAATCTGCGACCACCAGGACTTGGTTTAACAGCTACAAATCAAATAGATGCTATTGTGCCAAATTTTATTACATCTATGCGATTAAATATTGCGAATATTGACCGTATTAAATCATGGCCATATGCTATATTTCGTGAAGTAACATCTTACTGGAAAAATACTCGTATGGCCCTTGATTTAGTTGATGCAAATAAACCTGAAGAAATTTATACTGTAACATTTGGAGGATATGAAAGTGATAATCCAGCTGGAACATTAAATTTTACTCGAGCTACAAATCCTATTTTATATCTTATATTAAATGCTATACCTTATGATAAAAGAATAGTTAGTCGTAAAACATACGCATTATTATACGCAGAATCTTGGAATGTATTTGAAATTCAAGGTGGACGTGGTCGTTGTATGTTTGATGATTCATAATGAAAAAATTGACGATTAAATTCAGTTAAAAACTAACATTAATAATACATTTATATTTCCTACTTAATTTCAAACAATGTCATCAAATCCCTCAGTTTCTTCTAATAGTGCCGGTTGGACTACTGTGCGTGGTCCACAACATCATATTCCTACTATTCAATTTCCATCTCATGCTGCAAATGCGTTTAGTAAGTCAAAACCAACAAAATCAACTCAAGTTCACTTTTCAGAAACAGCTGCTCAAGCATTTTCTCGCCCTAAGTCTAGCAATGTATCACATAATAATGTAGGCTTTTCTGACTCGGCAAGTGCTGCATTTGGGGCAGGTAAGCAGACAAAATACGATGATATGCCATCAGCATTTACACATGGTGGTGGCAATCGTCGTGATGATGAATTTGATACACAAGCAGCGTCTGTATTTGGAAAGAAACGTATTCATAAAGGAATGTCGTCTATGTCAGATTCATCACGAACGCCCATTGTTGAAACACGTAATAATATGTTTTCAAATATGATTCAGGCTGCTTTGCCATCCACTTCGTCAAATGTTACACCAGTTGATTATAATAAAAGTGCTCTTCGCAAAGCCGAACCAACTCAGGAAGATATGTTTCCTGCTCTTGTATCTACA
>Ga0208743_1000153_pt1 | contig 27452 bp, 32 predicted proteins | sample CryBogCBH04Jul08_FD_184615 | JGI IMG/M metagenome (GOLD analysis project Ga0208743, IMG submission 184615) | Freshwater microbial communities from Crystal Bog, Wisconsin, USA - CBH04Jul08 (SPAdes) (version 2) | ecosystem: Environmental > Aquatic > Freshwater > Lake | place: Crystal Bog...
TGAGCGGAGGCAATCATCGAGGCTTGGCGATCAGAGCAAGCCAACCAACGGGCGGGCAGTACGTTTAAGTGACGTATTCTCCGTTCATACCGTACCAAACCGCTAACGATCTTAACCGGGAACATCAGATCATAGAGTTCCTGAGTAAGAAGTGGCGGTTTGAATATAAAAAACTGGGCGATTATAGCGTTTTTGATTTTCTTTGTTTCAGGGGGGATAACCCCGTTGCTTACATTGAAGTTAAAACAAAAAATCGCTCAGTTAATGATTACGATACATATATCTGCACAACCAAAGATATTGATTATGGGTTACAGCTTTCGGCAGAAACAGGCATACCATCCTTCGTTGTTGTTAAATGGTTTGATGATTTTGCCTACGTAAAACTTACCCATAATCAATATTACTCCAGAAAGTCTGGGCAAACAAATCGCAACGATCCACGAGACTATAATGAAATAGTCTACGAAATGCCCTACAAAGAATTTAGACGGATAAAAGGATTTAATTTTAATGAATGACGATGTAGGAACCACTGCGCGAGGCTCCCTGTCTGGCCGACGAAAATTAACAATTTGGGAACGCGAAGGCGGCAAATGTATGCTTTGCAATGTCAAACTTATGACTGGGCAATTCATTTACGAGCATGTTCGCGCACTTGAACTGGGCGGCACTGATACCGACGATAACATTCGGTTAACGTGCAAACCGTGTGCAAAAGAGAAAACAAAGAAAGATCACCAAATGACAGCTAAAGCTAAGAGAACTAAGCAAAATCACTTAGGATTAAAACAGTCGCGCACGCCGCTTCCATATGGTAAAAACTCCAGATGGAAGCGCAAGCTAGATGGCACCATTGTCTCGCGTTGAGCGTGATGAAGCTATCAACCTTAATAGCTGTCGGGTTGTTTACAGTCGGATGCCAAACTGTCGGACACACAACAGAGTCGCCCCTGCACGAAATGATTCGTGCGGCAGCGGTATCGCATGACGTTGATCCCAAGATTGCACTTGCACTCATCGACGTTGAAAGCAGTTTTAAGCCTACAGCCTCTAAGGACGGCAATTACGGGCTTATGCAACTTAGGTACGGTACAGCCATATCAATGGGCTACAAAGGCTCCGTAGCTGGCTTAATGAAGCCAGAAACCAACATTGAGTATGGCATGAGGTATCTGCAATACTGTTACACCAAACACAACGACATTACGCTGATGCTTGGATGTTACAACGGAAGCACGTCCACCAAAAACAAGTACGCCAAACGTGTGCTTAAACGGTCGGGCAACTATTAGGCCGCCACGCTCTTGGCAACCTTCAAAGCTTGCACAATGGCATCGTCTGGCATGGCAAGCATTTGCTCAGTGTGATTGGCAAGAAGTTTTTGATTGCGCATTGTCTCGTTGATAAGCTGGTCAGACTTCTTGTCAATTACGGAGCCGCCCGACTTACGGCCTTCTCTTGGCGGATTATTCTGGTTTAAAGCCAAATAGCGACTTAACCCTTTTTCAAATTGATCCAATGTGTCACGTACTTCGGCATCATTTTTAGCCGCCCTTAAAAGGATGTTGGTATATTTTGGATCATTTGATAGAGCCATACCAAGAATGGCACTAGACTTTGCTTTGTTGCCCGCACTGGTAATCCCGGCACCCAACGCACCACCCGAAAGTGCTGCCGCCGTAGCAGTTAAAGCCATAGGATCGGCACCATATTTGGCTATGTTTGGTAGCGCTTGAAAAAGTTGCGGCCCAAATTGTCCAACTAACGTACCCGCCCCAAAGATTGTAGGCACACTAGAAGCCAAATTTTTTGGTGAAAGCATCGAACCCGCTGGTGCTTTGCCAATTTCTTTTGACAGAGCCATGATGCGATTGAGACGCATAGACGAATCAATTTGATTGAATGCATCGTCACCAATTGCGCTTTTTAACCGATCCATTGCAACCGTATCATTGCTTGCAAAAAGCTTTGCCGCTTTAACTGGATTTTCTTTAATATCCGCCGCAACGCCCTCACCAAACAATCTTTTTTCTTCCGGCGTATATGCCTTTTCAAGATTATTGATAGTGCTTCCCACTTCTTTGGGATCGGAATTTTTGTTTGCAATTAGGTCAAGAAATGACATGCCTTCATCATGGGCGTTATTTCCACGAATAAACTTACCAGCCCCATTTAAGGCGGTATCGTATTCTGGGACAGCCGTGCGAAGATTGTCGCGCAAATCTTTTGCCAATCCTTGGTAGGCACTTCCCTTTTGAGTAATGCCACCCATTGCGCCAGCGCCCTCTTCTCGCTTGGCAGTATCATTCAAAGCGCGTGTAATGTAATCCACTTGCATTACATCAGGCATCGTCTCGTATTTAACCGTGCCGTCATCCGCAATGTGGGCCATGATTTGCTTTGATTCGGGCGCACCTTCCAAACGCATTAATTCATTGGCACCCTTGATGGCGGAGGCTGGTACTCGACCTTTAATCAAACCTTCAATATTCCGCCCCTCGTCCGATGCGTAGTCAATTGGCTTGGCGTAGGCGGCATCGTAAGCTGGTTTATTAACCTTACGTGCCAGTTCGTCCGCCTCTTTTCGGGCTTGGAATGCATCAATTGGTTTGCCAAACGCCGTATCAACTTGCTCTCCAACGCGAGAAGATTCGCCGGCCAACCGTTGTTGAAGGCTGTCGTTTATTTCTTGAATGCGTTGATCTGTGGGTAAATCTTCCGCCGCTTTAGCAATCTGTGGTTTGGCACCTTGTATGTCGGCAATGGTTACGGGTTCACCACGTGCCTTAGCAGCCGCATATTGCTCAACTGTAAGACCTTGACCTTTTACGGTTGGCGACACTGTGGCGGCACCAGCGGCTATGTCACGTGCAACTGCACCCTCTGGGTTCCACAACTTGGATGCCCAATTATAAACGGCTTTGGGAGCCTGAAGAACCTTACCAGCAACAGTTGCTACTGGAACGCCAGCCGCACCTACTGTTGCCCCAAGAGCAATACGTTTGGCGGCATCCTCCGCTGTCTCGCCGGGCGTACTTTGTTGCGCCGCTTGTGCGCCGCCATAAATACCCTGTTCAATCATACGACCAACGTATCCAGCACCTTTGGAAACATAAGGTAAGGCTCTGGATGCCAAAGCCTCAATACCCAATTCGGGTGCTAATGCTATGGATGGAATAGCTTCAGCCGTTCCTTGAATAAAGCTACTAGTAAGTGGGGCGGCTTCATGTTTTGCAATGTCACGAGCGCGACTTTGAGCCAATAGGTCGGCTTGGCGTTCTGCGTAAGTTTGACCTTTTCCATAACCAAGAGCCGCCTCACTTGCAATTACGGCGCGACGATAAGGTTCGCCAACCAATGGCAATTGATATCCGTTTGGAACGTAGGAAGTCCAAGGATTTTTTGTTACTTCTTCTTTGGCTTGCGGAACTTTGCTTTGAACATTTTTCTCAAATTTCTCCGTTTCCGTCAAAGGTTGCGGCGGAGTGTAAATGCCCGGAACCGGAGGAAGATTTAAGGGAGTTGCTGAAGGCAAATCGGAGGTTTTATTATCCGATTTCTGGGTTTGTTCGGATGGAGTGTAAATGCCCGGAACTGGCGTTAAAACTAACGGCGAAGCTGGGGGTAAAGCGGTGTCAGTCATTTATAGCCCCGTAACCAATTTAAATGCCCCATTTCCCCAAGTTTTATCAAACTCTGCGCGTCCTTTAGAAAGGTCACGTCCTTGATTAGCGTCTGCCCATGCCCTAATTAGATCCACATGCCCTTTATCAATTGTAGATAAAATAGCTTTATCAGCATACTTTTCTGGAGGATTTAGTTTGGTAAATAAATCATTAGCGCCCTGTAAATGGCCAAATTTTGCTAAATAACTATCGTAAAAAGCATTACGATCTTGTTCATATTGTGCTGCTTGACGCAATCCTTCTGTAAGACGGTGGAATCCTAATGGTTCATTGGCTGCACTTGGGTTAGCACTAATGGCTTGCTGAACAATGAACCCCGGCTCCCTACCCATTGATTTTGATAACGCGAATCCAAGGCGTTTATTATCTTTCGCCATTTCTTCTAACGCAGAAAGATTATTTGGATCAAACATTGGTTTACCGCCCAAAATTCTGGACATGGTATTAATTCCTGATGCAAATTGCGTTCTTTCATCAATATGCTGGCCGACTGTCAATAATCCGGTAAGCGCAGTGTTATTAAAAGCGTGGTCTAAGTTGTCTAATTGATAAAGCGTATCAAATGCGCCTTGCGATTTGGCATCTTGGTCAGATTTCATCTTTTCAGCAGAAGCTTGTGCTTTTTCTAATGCGCCCGGTGTAAGCGCCAAATTCATTGAGCCAGAATACTTATAATCTGTTGGAACCGTGGTTACTGGTGTCCATTCAGTTGTTTTTGTTGGCTCTTCTGGTGGTTTAGGTGAGACAACTGGATTAACAACTGTTGGTTCTGCAACTTTTGGCGGTTTAACTTGTTCGCCCGTACTAACTGAAGGGGTAACTACCGTTGTCGCTTTATTTGGAATAGTTGTTGGATTTACATTGCCCAGTGGAACCATCTTTTCGTCCGTAATTTTGACGGGCGGAGCCATTGGGTTGTTTTTGTCAAATACATAATAACCTTCACCGGGAATCCACGTTTTTTCAAACATGGCACCAGCACCAGTTTTTGCACGTTGAACTGCTTCAAGAGCGTTAGCGTTGGCAAGTGCAATTTCCGACGGTGCTTTGCCCTTGGCAATGTCAGCAGTTTGTTGTTGTGTATTGCGTTCTTGTTGCGTCAATTCTAGTTCGCGCTGTTTGTTGGCGTATGCACGATCATTTGCTTTCGCATTGTAATACGTGCCAAGACCCGCCGTAGCACCTTCGCCAACGCCAACACCAAAGAATGGCGACCGACTGCTCAGCATGCCTAACCCTGCCGCTAATACACCCATGCGAGCGTTTTCATCTAAATTTAAGCCAGTTGCCTTTTCAATTAACGATTGGCCAGATTGATTACCTTGCGTGTCAGCTTGTGGCTGAACGACCTGACCATCCGCATAACCGTCACGTACAACGCCGCCAGTAGCCATTGGAGCGCCCGATAGAGTGGGGCCAATCGCGCTTGTGTAAAGATTAGGATTATCCATCGAACCTAATCCGCCCGTTCTGGTTAACCCATTTCCACCAAATAAATTGCTCAAATTGTTTTTGAGGTTTGTTTTTTGTTCGCCACTCGCATTTTGCAAACGCTTTTCAACGTCAGCTAAACCAGTATCTTCAAAAGGTTTGGGTGCCTCTGGAATGCCTTGTTTGATAATGGATTTATCTTGTTTACCAGCAGCGGAAACGGCAGTTAAAGCCGCTTCAAGTTCACCCAATGTTAAGGGACGCGCCCCAGTATCAACACTTCCACCAGCGGGAACGCCCGAAAGCAATGCGGAACTTGGCGCTTCGGTGTATGGTATGCTTTCGCCAGATGCGTAATGCAAACGACCCAAGCCGCCATCATGTACTGCTCCACCCATCCAGTCAGTCACGCCGCCATCAGCAAAGTGGCCTCGATCTGCTGCTTTATGCGTAGCCTTGTTATAATCTAGATAGCGAACACCTTCGCCATCTTTTTTAACGGCATCTGGGTTATGCTTTTCAACTTCTTGCGCACTAAGCCCAAGCATTGTGTGGTCATCGTTTTTGTAATTGTACTTGTAAATATTTTGCCCATCAAAAGTTTTTCCAACGGGTTCCATATTTTCTTTAAGGCGTTCATCCGAACCAACCAATGAGCCAAGTGTCACTAACCCACCAAGAACTTGTGATCCAATATTTGGTCCGGGTTGTGATGTAAGAGACGTTCCACCAGATTGCGCACCAATGCCCAAAAGTTCATTGCCAAGAAATTGGGTGGTTTGAAACGGATAAGCTTGCGCCAATTGGAACTGTTGCTGATTGGCAGTATCGTAAGCTTGCCGATAAGCTTGCTCTTGAGCGCCAGCGCCCATCATAGCCTGACCACCCTGCATTGCCGCACTTTGCGCCGAAGTACCTAATTGACCTAAATTTTGACCAGCAGCTAAAGCGCGAGCCTGATCGGCACTAAATTGTTGTTGTGCAGTGCCGTAGCCAGTGTTGTAAAGTTGTGAAATAGCTTGATTGTTTGCAAGACCTTGCTGACGTGCCAATTCAGACTGAGCAATGTCGGAGCGGTCGCCACCGTAAGCGCCACGACTAATATTATTGCCAAGAAGTTGCTGTTGTTGTTGAGCATTGGTTTCATTGAGGTTGGCCATCGTCGCAGCCCCAACGCTATTTAGATATGGGGATAGGTATCTATTGGCGGCATTTTGATCAAATTGTTGTGCACCTTGCTGAGTGTATGCCGCACCAGCTTGCATATAAGGTTGAGCAAGATTAGCGGCGGCATTAATTTGCCCAATACCGGCTTGTTGTTCCGGTGTCATAGGAGCAACCATTTCGCCTTGGTACTGTTGAAATGGCGTAGCGGCTACGTTCTTGGCTCTTTCAGCCAAATACTTATAGTTTGCCGCCGCCTCTGGAGGGGGCGTATATGACGAACTGGTAGTAGATGAACCTTTAGAACCACACACGAGACTTCTCCTAGCTACGCAATCATTTCAGCCTCGTCGGGCTGCCCAGTCTTTGCCCCGTAGATAAAAAAGGCACCAGCAGGGACTCCAAAGTGCTTTTCGTACAGTTCTACTTTAGCATTTGTTCTTTGATTTGACAAAACCCCAATCATTAGGGGTAAATCAAGACCATCTGCCGCTTTTTTTGCAAATTCAATCATAGTGTGAACGCGAGATATTGTGGCATTCCTGTATTCTGGGCGGACAAATACTGACATTTCTTCAAGAAAAGGCGTGTCTGAATACCAATTTGTTGCCACACGAAGCAGAATCATTGCCTCTAGGTGATCTTTTTTACCGACAACACCGATAATACCTAAATGCTTATACAATAACGGGCGAATCATGTCCCGCACTTTGTTTTCATTTAGATTGAACATGCCGATCTCAGTATGAATCATGCGGGCGAGGGTCATAATGCCCTCCTCGTCCTCTGGCTGAGCCGTCCTAACCAATGGTTCCGTTGTAATCTTTTCAAATTTTGGCATACGTTTACGTGCGCTTTTTGACAATCTAACACGTTGTTTTTTGAACATAGGGTCCATGTTTAATCCTTAACGGGGGCTGGCAGTTTTTGAAGCGTTTTAATGTGCTTCTTGCGCAGCTTTAGAACATATTGGTCTAAAATACGATGTCCCTCGTTTAAGTTTCCATCACCTACCCCAGATACTGCATTTGGCGGGATAACATATTCGCCGCCGGCTGCAACAATTGGCACAGGTTCGCCATGCTGAGTATAGTTGTGATCGTAATATTTGCGCACCCACTCGTCGATGTTTTTAAAGCCATTGAGCGTATTGCCTTCGCCAAGGTAAGCTACTTCTTCGGCGGGAATAACGTAAGCCCCCGCTGGAACATGCATAGGCAAATGGTCCGTTCTGCCGGCTACATGGCTGTGGATTGGGCCAACGTGAACTATGTTTTTGTTCTGTTCCGATGCACCACCACGCGCCTTTACTGAACGAGCAATGTTAAGTGCCGCCGCCACCGCCTGATCATGCGGATGACCAGCACGAGACATCTCGCTTATATTCTTACTGATGGTGGCTTGGGATGACCCATGCTTGAGTGGCATATTACACCTTTAACTGTAAATTACGTTAACCGTCATACCCGTTCCGGGGGCGATAACAATGCCGTTTGCAACTGGAATATCCCACCTAGACAGACCAACGGACGGAGAAATAATGGCAATTCTGTTGGTGGGGTTTGATACGGATGTTGAATCGTAAACGGTAGCAGTACCGCTACCAGCGACAATAACCGACACGCCAACAAAATACCCCGCCTTTGAACTTACGGCGGTAGTAGTTGTAATTTCCCCGCTATTAGCCTTACCAGCAAGAGTAAAATTTGAGTCAGAAAAACCATTCATTGCCGACACAAAATTCTTTTGCGTTGTGAGAAAGTCGTCTTGCGAAGCCATTGTTAGTATTTTCCGTCAGGTTGATAACGATAACGAAGATTGCCCAAGCGCCAAAATGATCCAAGATCACTTGATGACACTGAAAAAGCCAGTAAGCGGTTGCGAATACGAGTTGAAATGTATTCGGTGCTTTGCGTGACCGTATACGGGCCATACGTTGTCGGCGTATCCCCCGGATAATTTGTACCGTAAAACGTAATCTGCAAACTGGCGCTGTTCGTTTGTCCGTAGTCCGTCCACTTCATGTCTGGCCACATCTGGTCAATGAAAACCATATTGTCGCCTTCGGTAAGTGCAAAATATCCCGTTTCAAATGATGGCGTTAAGGCTACTGTTGTGCTTCCACTGGCGGCATCGTTACCAATTTCGTGTTGGTATATATACGTGTCTGTTCCAGCGCCGATTGGCGATCCCAATACTGACTGGTCAATCCAAGCCGTCCGACCCACGTTTAATGTCGGCGTTGAGAACCCATAATCCCAAGTTTGGCTGTTAATGTTATATTTTACGTACGAATCATTTTCGCCCGTTGTGCTACTGTTTGACGGGTAGTACCACGTTACTTCATTGAACAAGCTATTGGTCGCGCAACGAATGTTGGCAGTATAGGCAGTGTTAAGGTTTTGAAAAACCACGTCCCACACTGTGCAAGGAATATTGCTTATGCCATTTGGCGAAAGCATATTGAACTGTGAGGGCGACATCCAGAAAATTACGTTATTTAACACGCCAATTGATTTTTGCGATATAGCGCCAACGCCCGAACCAATCTTGTTAAACGAGTAAACTAGCGGTGCGCCAATATACTGCATTGACCACACCGACTCATCCGTCCAAAACAAGGCTTGCTGTGGCGTTTGGAAGGCGGCAACAATCAAACTGCCTTCAGGTATTCTATAAGAGCCAGCTTGGTTAACGGACGAAGCATTCCACACATTTGGATTGCCAACGTCACACCACCGAATCAATAATGGATCAAGAATGCCATTAAATGTTGACCCATATGCCACAATTTGTCTTTGAGGCATTGCCACAAATGTTCCATTATTTACGATTGGAGCATTGTTGAAAATTAATGCCGTTTGTGACGGGCCATTTGGTTGCCAGTAATAAATTGGACCACCGTAAGGGGATGCAATCAAAAGTTGGCCGTAGTTATCCAATGACCAATCTGTTGCAGTTATGGCCGTTCCAGTTCGTGAACTTCCGCTTGGTTGACCAATGCCGTAACCACCATAACCATACCCTCCCAAGCCATAACCAGTAGTCAAACCAGCCGGACCAAGGTTAAGATAATAAAGGTTTAAAACATTGCCAAAATTCATTGTGGCAGTCTGTGCAAAAGCCGCCTGATTTTGAGCAATAATTTTGTAATTATTTGCGTCAACAATAGAAGATACGGTGTAGCTTCCAAAAATATCTACGCCACCAACTACTGTTTGAACAACGTAAACAACAGTTTCGCCACCAGTATATCCGTGATTTGGGTAATTTACTGTAATTGAACCTGTATTTGCAAAAGATGTAAAGGTTGGCAAAGTTCCACCATTTGTGGTTTCACTTGTTGCATAATAACTGACATTTATCGTGTAAGTATTCGCATCAATAACGCTTGCAATTGGATAAACGCCTTGAATAGTTCCGCCGCCAACTGAAACTTGTGTTTCAATATAAACAACATCACCAACGCGAGTATTTGAGCCAGTATCAATAACAGTAACCGTTTGGCTAGGTGTCGCAACTTGAAAATTATAACTTGGGTAATTTGCTGTTCCTGCCTCAGTAACTAACCCATAACTTGGACCAGTTGGTGCTGTATTGCTAGATTCGGTTAATAATATACCGCTTTGCAACGTAAAATTAGGTTTTGGATTAGTTGTGATTGTTTGTGGTGTGATCGTGTTGTTTATAGAAGGGGAATTAGCTAACAAGCCATATGCAGAATATGATGGCGTACCAGTTTCGGTAACAATAATGTTACCCGACTCAGTGGTCAAACCACCCGCTGAACCGTATTCAATGGCGTATAATCCGGCCGTAGCGCCAGCAGCCAACCATTGATTAGAATTTAAGTCTTCCCAAGCGTGTAAATTTTTAACAATTGACCCAATTGCGCCGACAAACCAAAGAACCCATCCGCCAATTTTTTGAACTAGCGACATGCCACTTGTCCCAGCTTGACCAAGTTGAAATGCCCTATCTGGCAAAAACCGCACAAGATTGGATGCAGAAAGCCCCGTTTCGTTTAATGCCATTGTTTTGGTGGTATTAACGCCCGGAATTAATTTGATGCTATTATGGGGCATGATTTACCCCCTAGTCGGTGTAGCAACGGGGGAAGGCGAATAAGAAGTCCACGCCGACGATTGGAACTTCTTACGAGCCTCTTCAACCATCGCACCCTTGAGAAGGGCTTGGTATTGGCTTTCGTAAGTTTGAGCCATAGTCGGATCGTCATTAATCCGACCAAAGTTGCGTTGATATGCACTGATATAAATCATGCTTGCCATAAGCATGATGTCTGGCAAATTTTGGCTAATAAATGTGTACGTTGTATCTGCACTACCTTGAACTGCATAATTGTTCAAAGTTGGTTGGCGTGTTGTTCCAGAAATGGTAATGCTATAATTAGCATCAGGCCAAGGCCCAAAGATAATATTTTGGCTCGCCTGACCACCAGTTGCAACGTCACCGCCATAAACAGCAAAGTATAATGGTGTAGATGCACCGCTTGCGCTTCCGTATACATTGCGTAGGAATTCTTTTGTTACTGGCAACAACGGCGTTACGTTACCATTCGTGTCCGTTACATAAATGGTCTGGAGCGTTACGAAAGTGCTAGTTGGGATTGCTAAACTGTTATTGCCAGACGTTAATGAATAAGAAGAGTTGGCGTTTTGAGTAGCCAAAAAGTCCAAATCACGTTGAATGCGAAGTTCCGCATAGTTTAGCATCTGGGGAATAATAGCTTGGAAGTTTGGGTCGGATGACGTTACCAAACTATTAGGAGACGTTCCGGTTGTCACAAGCGTATTCTGCAACACAGCCAAGGTCGCAACTTGGGTGACGTATCCATTATACGACAGGGCTGTGGTAGCTACGGTCATTTACGGCAATCCTATTTCACCATGCTAAAGGCCGTTTGCTCAACCTCAGCAACACGCCGCCCCCAACCTTTGCCGAATGTACCCCAAGTAGGCAAACTCTGCAAGAATGCTAGACGTTCTTCGCAGATTCGCGTAGCAACATCACGTATGTTAGACGTTTCAAGAGCAGCAAGCGTGGAGGGGCCGATGGACCCATCCGTTGCAACACCGACAACCGACTGAAGGACTTTTGCCGCACGGTTTACCCCAGAATTGATCCCAAAATCAAAGACAGCATAATCAACGCCATAAGGAAGTGCATCGCCATTAATTTTATCCCAATATTTCGTTTTGTACAAAGGCATAACATCCGATGGAGTTAAAGCCTTCATGTCGTCGATTGACACTTCATGTCCAACGTATGCTTCCCATGTTGCTTTTGTGCAACCTAAATTAGTAACGCCGCCGGGGTCTTTGGGGTTGTTAACAAAACCACCTTCGTTTTTTAGAATGAGGGCAAAACACTTTTCCCAATTATCTTTCACAGTTTATTCCTTTGGTGCGGGGGAATGTTGGTGCGACGATCCAAAATAATACGACAAAACCAAAGTTAGCGCCGCATCAAGCGTTCCAAGAACACGCGCAATTAATTCCCGCATTACGTCAGGAATAACGCTATTTAGCAAATGCCATTGGATAAATACCCACGCGCAGATGACTACAACGGCTAAAATGCGGGGTGTCCAATCATGGGTTTGAATAGCCATCTGACGGGCAGAATCGCGATCAGATGCCGCAATCCGTTCCAAATCAATATCCAATGACTTCATCTGGGTTTTAAAGTCAGAGTCAATCTTCTTTAATGCAGCTAATTGATCGCCATTAGGGTTGGCAAGGGCAGTCGTAATATCCTCTTCCGTACCATTGTCGTGTCCAAACAATGCGCCCGAAATAGCCTTTACAGCCATACCAGCAACCGGCCCGCCCAAAGCCGTAGCAATTGTCGGGGCAACAGAACCCAATAGGGGGCCAAATGTTTTCAACAAGTCCATTTATTTCACCGTAACCATAAGAATGATACCAATTATGCCAATTCCAACTACTAAAAATCCAATAATGCTACTTATCATAATTAGATCATCCTGTGTTTCTTTTTGTTGCTTCATGGCTGCCGCCGCCTCTCTGGCGGCCTCTTTCCGCATTTCAGTTACTTCTTTCTGAATTGCAGTCCAAGCAGCTATGCCATATTGGCTCACAAACATATTTTTGACATCAGCCGCCATCTGTTGGGCTTTGGCTTTTGCCGTATAAATTCTAACCGCTTCAGCCTCAAAATCGGCTTGAGATTGAAACAGTTTCTTTTTGCGTGGCTCAGACGTTAATTGAATGATCTGGGCAACTTTAGCAAATAGACTTCCCACCTTATCGGCGGTGTCCATCATGTCTTGCCCAGCGTCAACGGCAGATTTAATGCCGTTATAAAGGGCGGTTGCTCCAGCAATAAGGGTAAATGGGTCCACTATTTACCCCCGCCACGGTTCCAATCCCTAAAGGCGGCGGCTAATCTTATAACCATAAGAACCAAACCAAGAATACCCGCCGTTAATTGTATCCAAAAACTTGCCTCAACAACCCAAAGAGGCATGGTGATCACGCCAGTGGCGAGGCCAACGTCAACGACAATTTTGGTTTCTTCAACATTTGTCATCTTATTGACCTTCGCCAATGGCTATAAATTAAGAAGCGTCAGCTTCGGTGGCAGAATCATCAGAAGGTTTTGCCGTTAACTGCGATGCTTCAAGAGCAGACTTTCCTTTGGCTTGAATTTTTGCAATCAAATCAGCCACTTCTTTAAATGGCCGGTCAGCCAAAGCAGCAAGAATTGAGTTAACTTCTTCTACGGTATGCTCTAAGTTAATTAAGATAGACATTTTTTTTCTCCGACTATAGTGGGTAGTTCAAGTTACATGTAGGGTTATATATAAAGATATTTTATTACATCAGTAAGAAAAAATTACCATTGGCTGCAACGCCGCCTGTTGTATAAGTTATGACAATAACACCTTTTGCGCCAGTGCCATAAGTTGCGGGGGTAGTTCCGTTACAATACCCACCGCCGCCGCCGTATAGACCGCCAGAACCAGTTGTTGAACTTCCGCCAGTATTAGCAGTTGAAGAACCACCTCCAGAACCACCGCCGGAACCAGCAATTGCGGTAAAAGTTGCAGTATGTGTACCCGATCCTGCGCTAGTAGTATTTATCGCTGTTCCATCAAGAGAAGCGGATACGTTAAATGTGGTTGTTGAAACAATTGTTGAGGAATATATACTTTTAACATAATACGTAGTTCCAGCAGTTAATCCCGTTGGGAGCGTTCCAGTTGTTGAAAAAACAACGGGCGTTCCTTGCTGTGGGGCAGTTGTAACGGTGCAAACACCCGGAGATGCTTGCGATATAGTAACTGTTTGAGATGTGGTAGTTGTAGCTAACCAAAGATTACCGCTACCGCCGGGAGCGCCCTTACCACTACCCGAAACGTCTCTTGAGCCACCGCCACCGCCACCGCCCGTTCCCGTTTTGCCAATCCCTGCGGCTGTCGCTGATGCGCCACCGTTACCACCCGCACCGCCTGACGTTCCGCCGCCCGCACCGCCAGCGCCGCCCGCTGAAGACGTTCCTGTGCCGCCAATTGAACCGTTATTTCCACCACCGCCACCGCCGGCTGACCCACCAACTGAATAACCAACACCGCCCGCACCACCAACGCCGCTAGGGCCACCAGCACCACCGCCGCCGGGGAAAGAGCCACTGATTACAAAAGCACCACCCGCACCGCCGCTAAACGCCGCCGCTGATGGAACACAAGAAGCCGCCGCACCACCAAGACCGCCAGCCGATGATGTTGAAGTAGCGCCAGCTTTTGCTAATAGACCATCCGTAGATGAAGAGGGAGCGGCGTTGGTTGTTTTATTAAGCCAAGTGTCCGTTCCAGCAGAGCCGGCCGCTCCGCCTCCGCCAATTTGGATAAATGCGCTACTGCTAGGGGTTAACGTAAAATTAGTTAATTTAGTATACGCCCCGCCGCCACCAGCACCTTGCGATCCAGCCGCAGAACTGCTACCCCCGCCGCCGCCGCCAATAACTTCGATGGTATTGTTAGCGTTGTTCCAATCTGCGGGAACTGTCCATGATGTACCACTGGTAAGGATGATGACGTTCGTAGCCATTATGCACCCACCAATGGATTGGTAAACTGTTGCGTAGATGGATCATAAAGCCAATCAATTCCAACGGAAGAATCGTCAGGCAAATTAACCAAAAATGTATCTTTGGGAGGCAAATCAACGGTTGCGTCAGCCATGATAACGCCAACGACAATATTGGTGTTAATGTCAATCATGGCCGACCGCATTATTGTCCCCTTATGCCGAAGCTATGCAACGCCACTTGGACGTTTGGCCGTTATACATGAAACCAACCGTTAATGGCAAGGTTGTGGAGCCATTTGATGTTGTTGGCACTGAAACCGTGCTGTTTTCGGTGTTAGTCCACCCAATAGTTTGGGCAGCCGCACTAAAATCATAAATGCGAACAATAGACATTTGACCATCAACGGCACTTGTTACCGCCATTGTAATAGCCATTGTGGCAGCAGAAGAGTTGGTAAATGTGTTTAAGCGATAGGTTATTGGAACCGTACCCGCATTAGATGTAACCGTAACGGCATTATTTGTGTAGTTGACTTGGCTAAATGTGTTTGTCGCAGTGAATGTTTGAGTTGTACCCAATCCAGCAACGGTTGTGCTAGTTGATGGGAATGTCATAGTTGTACTGTCAGTACCCGCCAAAGTTAATGTATTGCTGACAGAAAGCGTTTTGGCGTTTGTGACCGTAAGCGTACCCGTTGAAGACGTAATGGTCAGGCCGTTAATGGAAGTAGCAGTTGCCACACCAAGAACGGGCGTTACAAGGGTTGGCGTGGTTGCGAGGACAATGCTACCAGAGCCAGTAGTGGTATTACCAAGGGCTGTCACCGTGCCACTTGTTGGCAATGTTAGCGTTGTTGTTCCAGTAACAGTTAATGTCGTTGCAAACGCGCCAGAAAGCGTAAATGCGCCACCCAAACTAACCGCATTGCCACCTATCTTGCCAACCGTAGTAGCAACCGAACCCGCAGTGTTGGTCACATCACCCGTAAGTGCGGGGAAAGCTGCCGTTGGTAAAGTAGATGCGGCGGCGGCTGCCCCAGCAGAACCCGTTCCAATATATATTTGTGATGAAGTAGCAGACGGCAATGCTGTGTTAATGTTTGCCGTGGTGGCAAGCGTACCAGACGTTGGCAATGTTAACGATGTAGTTCCGCTAACCGTTAAAGTTGTCGCAAAATTGCCGCTAATGGTAAGTGTACTAGCTGCGTTATTGGCGATACCAGTCCCGCCGTATGCTGGACCAATGATGTTTCCGTTCCACGTTGCCGATGTTATTGAGCCGGGATACGAAAAGGTATTGGTTGACCAAGATACGTTTGCGGGAGCGCCAAAATGATAATCCCACGTTCCGGCGGCTACTGAGTTGGTTAACAAAATAACCGTAGCAAACCCGCCCGATGGGATTGAAACTATTAAAGTGCTAGAGTTGTTATTAACCGTTATTGCGCCAGAAGATTGGTTATTGTTGAACGTAAATGTTGCGCCAACGGGCAAAGTTGTTGCGTCAGGCAACGTAAATGTTTGACCGCCCGATCCAGCGACAACCCTATTTGGCGTTGATGAAGCGGTTAAAGTGATTGTCGTTGTGGCGGCTGCGTTAGTAAAGCCTTGATACAGAGCATTTGTTGTGATGTTAGCGTTGGCATCCTTAACCACGATACCGCTTGCGGCATTGGTGGTATTGCCAAGAGCCGTTAATACGCCAGTTCCAGTTGTTGTTGTGGCTGGAGCGGCTCCCGCACCGCCGCCAATCATAAGCGCGTTGGCAGTTAATGCGGCAGAAGAAGCCCAAGTTGATGCAGAACCAAAATATGGAATGCCACCAGAAGTACCAGCAACCGTCAGTGCAAGTGTACCCGAACCAGTAATGGGCGATCCGCTAACTGAAATTATCCCGCCAGTAAACGACTGTGCAACCGAAGTAACCGTACCGCCGCCACCCGAAGTAGCAATCCAAGATGTAACACCCGTACCATCTGTTGAAAGAACATAACCATTTGTCCCGGCAGTTGTTGGCAGGGTCATTGACCACGTACCCGCAGCCGCCGCCGTTTGAAGTGTTACTTTGCCAGATGTAGAGCCAGACAATCCAAGGCTTCCGGCAACTGAAGTAGATACACCAAGCGTTAATGCGCCATTAGATATGGTAGCGTTGGCATTGCCCGACACTGCCGTACCAGTAGAGGCGTAATAGGTTAACTGTCCTGCGGTTCCGCTATTTACGGTTCCGCTACCGCCGCCGCCAGTTGAAGCAATTGTAATCCCACCGGCGGTGTTGGTGATTGTAATATTTGAACCGGCAGTCAGTGCCGCAGCAGTGTAATTTGTACCGTTACCAATAGGGATGTACCCGTTAGCCGGAGTAGTTGAAATGCCCAGACCACCCGAACCGACCGCTAATGGTGTGCCAAGCGAAAATATACCCGATGACGAAATGGTTGCCGCATCGGTTGCGCCGCTATTAACGACAAAATGAATAGCATTGGAAGTTGTTGTTCCAATCACCAAATCGGCAGAAGTTGAGTCTAGGTAAACGGCATTGGCGGCGGCAAATGCGCCAGTTCCCGAAAACCCTGATGAGTTCATGCCAAACTCGCCAAAATACGTAGATGCCGTACCAAGGTTATTTGACACAAGATAATTTACTGACGCAGATGCGCCAGAATTCGTATTTTGAAGAATCGCTTGCGTGTAGCTATTTTGTGAAGATGTTGCGGACAAATAAATGTTGGAATCAGAATAACCCAATGTGCCATAGGAATATGCGCCGGCTGACAAAGAGCCGCTAATAGCGCCAGTTGCAATATAAAATGGAGACGTAACCGTACCCGTAAATGTGGGCGATCCGTTAAGCGTAACCGAACCAGACCCCGTTGTAGCTAAATTACCAAGCGTTCCAGCGTTGTTGTAAAGAATGTAGCCACTAGTGCTGCTTGTAACCGTTGTAATGCCGACAGCAATAGAAGTGGCCGAAGCCGATACAGCCGCCCAAGTACCATCACCACGAAGGTAAGTAGAACTGGATGGCGTTCCAATAATTGGATTGTTGGATAATTGAGTGACAGACGAAAGCAAATATCCACTTGTTCCGCTTGATAACTGAGCAATTTGTCCCGTTGTAATTTGTACAGAATTGCCGTTTTGAACCCCCAAAAGAGGCTCAGTGCCAGTTAAAGACGTTACTGTGGGCAGATTGGTTATTGTAGTCGTGGCCATTCTTAAACCCCAGTAAGTGGTATTTGATCGTAATCGTAAGGAAGCCCGACCAGAGCCGTTACCATCAAGGTCGTTCCCTGCAATAAGCTACTCACTGGTATAGCACTGTTTACTTGATACGTGAAGATCATTGGGTTGGTAACTGTAATGCTATATATTCCATCGGCGGAATTATTTGATAAACCTTGCACCGCTATTTGTGCGTTTGTTGACAACCCATGACCGGGGGACATAAATGTAACTGTAATAGTGCTAGTCCCAGATTGAGACGAAACCGACACGGGATTTAATGTAACGCCGTATTGCATCCCTTGGAACAGCGGCATTATAGCATTTTCAGTCAAGCCAGTTGGATTGCCAATTACTTGCTTTGATACGCCCGATCCACTTTGTGTAACAATTGTTGTTGTTTGCGGGATTGGAATGCCTGTAATTGGATCGTAAACTGTTGGCGCAGAAATGGTAATGCTGTCCGTTTCGGCGGCGGCAAAATCTTCGGTGCGTGGGTTCATAATTGGAACCGGATCGGCGGGCAAAACAATTGCACGAAGTTGATTTTGTGGGATGTCGTTGCATGGGCGGCACACAAGAATGCGCTTGTTGATCAGGGAAGCGCCGCCCCAATCAAATTGCCAAGCCAAATCAACGTGGTTGTACGTAAACCCGCAACGGTCGCAGATAGCTAATGCTTGGGGGTTTTTGGAACTTATCCTAGCCCGACCAGCTTTGGAAGCGTATGCCATTCACGCCCCCTTAATTTCGCCAATAACCAGAAACCTGTGGCGACACATACATGGATACATACTCAGTGTCTTGTTGAGCCGCAATGGCGTATGCCTCGTCCGCCTCTGGCTTTAACATTTGCACCAAAGGTGGGTTCCATATTCTGGCTAACCTATATGCCAAACCATTCGCAAAAGCGTCAAGCCAACGGTATGGTATCTCAACAGTTTGACCGCCAGTAAAGTTGGCATCTTGAACCTGTGTTACGTAATAAAACGATAACGTCGATGGTCCGGTAGTGGTGTTTGGAGTTGGCCAAATTGTAACCGTTGGGCTAATTAGTCGGTCAAACCAATAAACCGTTGGGAAACCTTGTTGGGTTTTATTTGGGTAACTAGCGTATTCAGTGCGGCTGATTGGCAAAATAATGCGGTCAATGTTTGATCCGCCGTTTACTGTAGTAACGTAAGAATCCAACACCATAACCGTTGTGCTAGAATTTCCAGTAATAGTACCCGATACAGTCATGCTGCCAGTTGTTGTGTTGGCATAAGAAACTGTGGTGGACGTGCTTGCAGTGACCGTAAATGTGCCATTGTAGCCAGTTGGAGTCATGCCAGCCACAGTAATATTTGTGCCAGCAGGATAACTATTACTGCTACTATAAGTGAGCGTAGCCGTTGTGCCGTTCCCAGAGGATGCCGTGACGTTATCAATTGGTGCGGCGGCATATGTAGACACACCCGTTGTCAGCGGTATTGTGGCTAGTTTAACTTCCCACAGATTAACGCCCATATTAGCCCACCGGGACAGCATGAGATTCGTCGCCATACGCGCCGATTCCATGTGTTCCTGAGCAATAGCGGTATTTCTCACCCCCGCCAGATTAAAGGCAAAAAGAGTAATTTCGCCCAAGCTAGGGTTGAAGTTGTATGTGCCGCTAGATGTCATTCATCACCTATTAGGCTATAACGCTCTTAATAATAGAGAAGTTAAGCAATGGAGCATCTGTAGCCGTACCGCCCGTTGTGTAGAACGTAATGGTAAAACTTCCCGCCGCAACCGCAGTTATTAGTAACACGTAAAGATTTGTGCCGCTGACTTGGTTGACATGAATAACATCGGTGGACGCAACGGCGCTGTTTGTAACAGTGAATGATGCCGCAGTTGCAGAACCCGCCGCACTGAACATTTGAATCTGCCCGGTTGGCTTGTTTAAAGTCACGCCCGTTGTGCGGCTAGTAACTTGTGTAACCGTACCGCCGGCACCAGTTGCATAGCCAATGCCGCTTGTTCCAAGTGTTCCACTACCGTTTGACGACAGGATTGAACCCGTAGCAGACAATGCCGATGCTACCGTTGTAGCGCCAGTTCCGTTGGGAGCAATTGCAATAGCACCGTTAGTGCCATTGTTGATTGTAATAGTGCCTTGCCCAGCACCCGCCGTATTGGTGGTCAAGACAAGGTTATAAGCCCCGTTGCTGCCCAAAGTAGCCGTTGCCGCACCCGAACCAACAACCGTAGTTGCAATACCGCCCGTGCCGCCCAAAACGTATGTGGCAATCTGAGAAGCCGCAACTTTGTATGTTGAACTGCCCTGAACGGTTGGGTAAACGTCCGTAGACGCAACCGCCGATACCTGAGTGAGTGCTGATATTGCTACGTTAGCCATAATACTTCCTTAAAAGTTTGTGTTGTTTTTATTTGCGATTAGTACGCCGCCAATATTAACGCTAACAACAGCCGCAGTTGCTGCACTTGGAGCAATTTGAAAACGAAGATCGGTTTTTTCGGCATATGGGAATGCAAAATGCCGCTGGACTTCATAATTTGTATTGAACGGCGTTTGGACAACAATCTTTTGAACGCCAGATGATGTATTGGTAATAGCGCGATATGTTGTATAATTTGCGCTGTTACCGTTGAACGACGAATAAGCACCGTAACGATAACCGTAGAATGTGTAACCAGCAGGAACCGTAAATACAGCTTGTTGAGAAGCACCAAGGCTTGATGTTGTTCCGTTAAATACACCCGTATTGATCTGCGCGTATGTTACGCCACCATTAATCAATGTAATAACGCCAGATGGGTTTGTTGCACTGCCCGCTGAAACAAACATGGCATTGATGCGTAGGTATTGATTGACGGTTGGCACGTTAGTTGTGCCATTTAAAACAAGGTTTTCCGTAATAACATTATACCCAGAATCAAGTCCAACAATTGTAATTGTAGCAGTATCACCCGCCGCCGCACTAACAAGGTTCATTGTAACGGCAGAAGAAGGAAAAACATATTCGGTTGTAGTCATATTTTCCCAAACGGTGCGAAATAACCCAGCCGTTGCAGGAGTAGTGCCAAAACCAAAAATATTTTGCTCTGCGTGGTTGGTAATTTGGCCACGGGCAACTTGAAGTTCAAATGGCTCATATCTGCCATTTTGAGTGATTGACGGCCAATTAACGCCAGATTGGGAAAGCGTACCCATAATTACTTACCTTTTTTACGCGCCGCAGCGGCATTATCAACTAAATTTGGGTATGGCCGACCAGCCGCCCTTGCTCTAGCCTTAGCAGACTCTTGTTGCTTGTGCGACAAGTGTTTCGTGTGGTGATCTTTGGGTAGCTTAGTTTCCCAAAATGCTTTTTCAGACATTAGCAACCCCACTTGCGAAGTGACTTGTTAATGCGGCTATCAGGGTCAGCAGCTTTAGCCGATCCCGTCATTTTCCGCTTCATGCCCGTCATGCGCGAACAAAAATTTTCGTGTCTTGGATTGTCTTTATCTTTCGTGGGGGCTTTTAAATTGTGGCCCTCAGCACGAGCAGATGCGCGTCCCTTAGCGTTTAACCCGCCAGAGGGAGCCTTGCCTTCAGATCGAGTCCATGCAGCAGTCATTGCTCACCTATGAGAAAGGGAGGGGGCTGTTACACCCCCTCGCCATATCAATCGTGTTCAGGCTCGTAGGACTTGTGGCCTTTCGGCTCCATGCCCTTTGCTGCCGTCGAGAGTGGGTGCATATTTGCCCCAATTTCGCCACCAGACTTGCGGGCCTTACGGTCTGCACGATGCTTGGCATGCTCACCATGAACCATGTGTTCAGCGTGATGAACGTGTCCGCCACGCTTGCGCTTTGGACGGTGTTCAGCCATTGGATGCTCGTGGTGATGCTCAGCGTGTTTCATGTGATGCTTTGCAGCACCGCCATGCTTACGCTTTGCACGACCGCCGTGCTTACGCTCTTCAGCTTCGTGTTCTGTTGGCGAATTAGCGCCAGCATACACGTCACGAACGGCCTCGTCGGCGTACTTCTCGCCGTGCGTACCGTCATTTTCAGACTTACCTTTATGTGCCTTCATGGCTTAGTTCCTTAGAAGTTATAGTATTGTGTCAAGCCAAACAAACCAGTAGCAGTTGGAATGTTGTAAGCTTGTGGCGACTGCCGAACAACGTATTTATTGGTGCCAGTAGATGGAGCCAAGTTAATACCGGACGAGTTAGCAAGATCAAGAGTCCCACGAACGTCACCCGTAGTGGCGGACGGCGTTGTGCGGTCAGCGGGCAAGAACCCGTTAGCTGCAAACGTGGTATTGGATGTTACCGCCGTCTGGGAAGCCGCTGCATTGACAATAAGTTCAGCAGAAGCATCAGCACGAATAGGCAACCCAATTACGCTCGTTGTACCAACGGAATAGGCGTGGGTAGTATCAGCCGTACCGCCCGAAAGCACTACAGACTTGATATACTTGAACGCTTTTTTCTGCGTTGTAGAAACGCCACCCGCAACAATCGTAATGGCTTCCGACATTGGATATCCGTAGATATCGTAGCCGTTAACCGTTGCCGTTGTATAGGTTGCACCAGAAGCCGCCGTTACGCTCACGACACGACCAATAAGAGCCATTGGACTCCAATTGGCCTGACTTGGCGTTTGGGCATTATTTGGCACAGCGCACTGAGAAGGTGTCTGGTAAGCCAAAGTGACTGTTCCAGAAGTTGCCGTTAAGTTGCCCGTAAGCTGATAGGTGCCAGTTTGGCCCTGACCAACAGTAGACGATGTACCCGTTGTCGTAATTTGCGAAATGACTTGAGAACCAGCCGCAGTGCCTTGGGAAACCGTGCCAGAAGTGGTCAATACAACCATTCCAGCGCCGATTGGAAGCGCACTGTTGGAAGTTACAGTCATTACACCGTTAGAAAATGAAGCCGTAACCGAAGTATAAGCGTCAAGTGCTAGAACGGTATCCGTAGCGCCAGTATCCGCACGAACAAAGTTTGTGGAATAGTAGACACCAGTTGTCGCGCTATTAGTTGTAACCAGAGCCAACGTAGAACTTGTTGGGTTGGCTGAAGCAACGATAGCAGCCGCCGCAGAAGTATAAGGAACTGCGTTTAGGGTAGTTACGTTATCCACGCCCAACCAGCCGAAATCTAAAGCTGCTTGACCTTCACCGGGGAAAAAAGTGTAGGCGGGGCGTGGGTCTAAGATAGCGGTCCCTGCAAAAAACAAGGACGAGCCACCAATGTCTGGATTGTAGTCAGCGGGTTGCGTTGGGTTTTGCCCAAATACAATCACTGGCCCGGAGAATGCTGTATTAGCCATAGTGCCTTCTCCTTACGATGTTGGGAACGAACCGTAGATCGAGCGCCAGTTGTAGTAGCCGAAGGAGTAACGCTCATAACCTTTTACAAGTAAATTATCAGTAACAAAGTCTACTTGCATATCAGTTTCGAACTTTACACGCTCCATATACGCCAAACCATCAATATTGGTCAGGAGGAACCAAGCGTAAGCAGAGGTCAAAAAGTCGTTGACCATATAGCCTTCAGCAAGACCACCAGCGGTCATCATGATCGCGTTAACATCATTATCCGCAGTACCCGGACGCAATTCAGTCTTCGTAAGACGGATTGCAACTGGCTCCAACTGTGGAGGAACAATGAGTTTACGCGCACGAGCAAACACTTTCAACGCTGCCTGATCACGGAAGTTCGTACGGACAGCAATCATGCTGTTGAGCAACGAGGCTTCGTTAAGGTCAAGCTGGGTTGTTGGGGTGTTAGCAACCGTCGAACCATCAATAGGATGCGCAGTGGAGCAGAGTGCTACACCATCGCCGCCGACTGACGCATTGTAGGTCGTGGCAGTGTTAAGGATGTTTGCGCCATAGATTTCTTTGGTCTGTTGGAACGATTCCACCAAGCCAAGGTTTGAAGGCATAAACTGGGTCTTGTACAGGTTGTCGTCAATTGCCTTACGGGTAATCGCGTACCCAAGAGCAATTTCGGTGTGTTCCTGATTGTAGACAAAACGCTCACCAGCGTTTGAATCAAATGCAGTCTGACCACCTTCGGTCTTCAACTGCGCAAGGCCCAAATACCGCATTTCAGCAGTACGTTCGAGAGCCATTTTTGAATCGTGCTTCGTGAAAATTTTGTCGTACTGAGATGAAATCATCTCGTACTTGCCTTCTACGCCCCGAAGTCCGGGGAGGAGAAGGTCTTTAATCTGACTAAGATTGACAGCCATTTTACCTTACTCCTCAGCTAATGCCAGTTACAGCGCCATTGCTACGTAGAATTTCATTGTTGAAGCCAACAATTACGTTGCAATATTGCGAAGTTGGATCGCCGCCATTGCTGACACCGACTTGATAATCAATAATTTGGAATGGATAGGTTGCAGTTGAACCAACAGCCGACAGGTAAGCACCCGAACGACCAGTGTTTGAACTACCCGTGCCAATGGTGAACTGAGCAAGCTGACCAATAACACCCGAAGTCATCGTGGAAGCAGTACCCGTCATTGGGAATGCGGTCGTGCTTGTCTGAACGATGAAACGGGAATTTGGATCATCAATTACGTATGCTTCTACGTCACCAGTTGCATCCGAACCCGGCCAATAATTAGAGAAAACCGTGCGCTTCTGAGAAGTTGAAAGATATTTGCAGCCAACAAAGATACCGGCAAGAGGGGTCGTGCCAGCAGCAGCTTGCTGAATGTAGCCGTTAGCAGCCGAAACAAAGTTTACTGGATCGCCAGTATAAATTGCCGTGCTGTTGCCTGACGCAATACGACGAGTGGACTGGGCAAACGTAGGAGCGCCGCCAGCACCACCCTGATACTGCGTGAAGCCAAAATACGCTTGCGTATTAGCCATTGCAGAGATTCCTGAGTGATGAGGTTGCTATGCGCCAAGCACTGCCAACCCGTACAATTTAACCCGCCTCCCACAGGGCGGATTTTGAAGCGTCCTTATTCGTTAGGAATAGGCATCGCCTCGTAAGATTTTTTCACCGTAGGCCGAACACGAGAATCGTCGCGTGTCATAGTGCCGTCTGGTGTAGAACTAAGTTGCGCCTCTTTAGAGCGAACTTGGTTCCTTGCACGTCGCAATTCTATATCACGCGCTTCATCTGTCAACTCTTTTGGTCTTTCCATAAGAATCATGCCGTCTCGTTCAATAGTGGCATAGTTTCCAGTGGGCATTAACGCTGCGTGACGGGCGTTGCGATTGGCTGGAACGGGGGTCCAACCGCCGTCTGCCAACCTAATTTGGTAAGCGGGGTCTTCCTGATTGTAAATGGTTTTACGTTTCCATTCGTACGTCCAGCCCTCTGGTACAATGCTAGTATCAATAGCAAAGCGATCGGTGCTATCTAAATCCAGACCAGAACGATGCGCACGAATCTCTGCTGCGCGTTTCTTTGCACGTTCTGCGGGGCTTTCTTCCCGAATGTCACCACGTACTTCTGGGCGGACTGGCGCTTTTGCGGAAGCCTTTGGTGTTAATTTGGTAAACTCAGACATTTATAACTCCTATTACTGTAACTTGCCTTCTTTACGAAGGGCGACCATGTTCTTGGCGTAATCTTCGGGCGACATGCCCATCATTGAAGCCATCTCGCGCATTTCTGACGACAAGCGAACAACTTGAGATTTGCTTGGTGTGCCGGCGGCTGTGCGCGTTGTTGGTGCGGCTGGTACGGACGTTCTTTTTTGTGTTGGAGCCGAAGCCGCCGACAAAGATACTTCCTCGCCGTCATCCTGTTGTTGCGCTTTGCGGAACCCTAATTGCCCCTCAATAGCGTCAAAATACGAGTCCGAATCAACAACGTGGCCGTCCGCCATAGCGATATTGTGAGCGCCAACCATTTTCTGGTACATGCGCTGATCTGTAATGCACTGTGGATGCGAACGAATCCAAGCCGCCGACCGTGGTGACAACGTAGAGGCAACACGCTCAACGGGGTCATTGTTAACCGGCTGTTGTGGTTGGGGGTTAGCTAACCGCTCCTCTAGGGATGACTTGCCATTTTGTAACTGCAATAACTTGGCCGCATTGAGCGACATGGTTTCTTGCACTTGAGCGGCGGCATCATAATCACCAGCCGCCATAGCTTCCCTGAAGTGGGACTTTAAGTAATCAGACTCGCGTTTGATCTTGTCAATTGCACCCGTAATAAGCTGTAGGTTACTATCCTGCACTTCGGCTGCGGCTTTGGTAGCCGTTTGGGTTGCCTGATGTGCGCGTGTTTCAGCTTCTAACCTAAGCTTTTTTTCTTGCTCAAGGCGCAGTTTAAGTTCCGCAATGCCGTCTTCCGGCGTTTGCGAATCATTGTCGGCTATTTTTGTTTCCGTTTTGTTCTCTTCTACGCCATCCTCTAGGATGGTAATGTTGTCTTCTGCCTGTTCCATGTGAAACTATTCCTTACCAAACTGCATCGGGAGCCGGGATGCGGCCTCGAATGTCAATGTCACGCAATACCCTGCAATTGACACCATGCACGTTCATTGACCATCCGTCAGACGGGCGATAAACAACCCAATCATTAAGATTTACTTCAACGCCCTTGAACCAATCTTGCTCGTCGTCAATAAAAGCTAATGGCCCTTTCTTGACTACAAGGCCAACTTTCCCCTGATAACGATCCTCATCCACGTACTTGTCTGTCAAGTGAATGCCGCTTTTGGTCTTATTGGGGCGCACATATGTCGCAATAAGAACGTGGGTGTTAAAAATCTCAATGCCACTAATGTCGCCCAATTCTTTAAGAATAGTTTCCTTGGGGTCAACGTCATGGTGCATGCGTGTATACGGCATGTTATCCTCTTTCACCTGATTGAATGATGCGATCTGCTTCGGATATAAATTCTTTGGCCCTGTGAAAGCCACGAATCATCCCAACTCTAAACTTGTAATCTTTGATGTCTTCAATGTTGCCAGTCGCAAGAATAGACGTTTCGTCGGCAATCGCTTCATCAAGAAGGCGGCCGATTTCGTATTCTAAAAGACTGCTATATGTTTGTGCCATGAGACATATATTGCCATCATGGGGTTTCAAATCCTATAGGTGATAAAAAACCTAAACAGTTTTTATAACTTACTCATAAAGATAATTGAGCGAACCGGCGGTAAAGGTATCGGTTGAAACGGTGGTCAATTGCAATGCTGTAAGAGGGGCGGCAAGAGTAACCAAACCAGCACCCCACCGCAAAGCATTTGAGTTAGATAGCATACTATTTCCAACCCACGTATTTGATCCAAAATAATTGAAAACAATTACACCGTTATTTCCTAAGCCGTTGTTGTTGTTGTTAATCATAAACCCGGTGCTATAGGCAGTTTGAGTGCCAGCATTTTGGTTTTGAACGCCACCTGTATAACCAGAAGTTGTATAAGTTGGTGTTGCACCAGTGCCAAGCTGAACTATCATGTTTGACGTGCTGCTTGTTGTAACGCCGTTAAACATAACGGTAATACGCCGCACCCATGCTGGAATGCCCGTAACTGGCATTGTCGTTGTAGATGTAAACGGAACGGCAGTACCCGCCACAAGATTGGTGCTAACGCCCTGAATGGCTGCTGTACCCGTGCCAGCAGGGAGCGTTACAGTACCCGATGCCGTTGCTGACGATTGGAGCAATGTTGAGCCAGACGATGAGCCATTTAGTGTTATGTTGCTAAAAGCAGCCCCGCCAGAAGTTGACGAAATAGCCGTTGTCCACGCACTACCATTGTAAATGTCTAACGCCGATGTTGTGGTGTTATAGCCCGTTTGCCCAGCAGTAGGAGATGCTGGTCGGGTAGCGGTCGTCCACGATGGAAATGTTTCTCCGTTAGTGCCGTTTAAGATAATAGCCATTTTACTTA
>Ga0208743_1000159_pt1 | contig 27231 bp, 24 predicted proteins | sample CryBogCBH04Jul08_FD_184615 | JGI IMG/M metagenome (GOLD analysis project Ga0208743, IMG submission 184615) | Freshwater microbial communities from Crystal Bog, Wisconsin, USA - CBH04Jul08 (SPAdes) (version 2) | ecosystem: Environmental > Aquatic > Freshwater > Lake | place: Crystal Bog...
GTCATTTTCCAAATCACCATCCCGATCCTGCACATATTGAGAATCTCCAAGATCTCATCAAGAATCTCCAGACGACCGATAATGAAATTGGCCTCGCTTTTGATGGAGATGCCGATCGTTTGGGGGTTGTTACCAAAGATGGTCAGGTGATTTTCCCAGATCGTCAAATGATGCTCTTTGCCAAAGATGTGCTCTCCAGAAATCCTGGCGGTCAGATTATTTACGATGTGAAGTGCACGCGTAATTTAGCTACCTTTGTTAAGGAACATGGTGGCGTGCCCTTGATGTGGAAAACTGGCCACTCTCTCGTTAAAGCCAAGCTCAAAGAAACTGGCGCACCTCTCGCTGGTGAGATGAGTGGTCATATCTTCTTTAAAGACCGTTGGTTCGGTTTTGATGATGGTCTCTACACTGGCGCTCGCTTGTTAGAGATCCTCAGTAAAGAAAAGAATCCAAGCGATACCTTAAACAATCTACCTAATGCCATCTGCACTCCTGAATTACAACTTGCATGTGCTGAAGGCGAGCCATTTGCATTACTAGAAACCATTAAAGCCAATGCCAAGTTCCCTACTTCCGAGTCCATTAATACAATTGATGGAGTACGTGTGGAATACGCTGATGGCTTTGGTCTTGCAAGGCCATCCAATACCACCCCCGTAGTGGTGATGCGCTTTGAGGCTGATAGTGAAGAGGCGATTGTGCGCATTCAGGCGGAATTTAAGGCGGTATTATTAGCCGCTAAGCCCGGTGCAAACTTACCGTTTTAAATCAGGCGCCTAAGACACTGAGCTGTGATGATTTCGGATGCGGCCTTTTGCCATATTTAGCATTCTCACTCAGCTCAGATACATGCGAAGGAAAATTTTTAAACTTGCGCACTCTTAAGGGAGCGATTGATTGCGAGTTCTTGCCAAAATCCGATGAAAGAGGATTAAACAAGCCCAGATAATCAAAACCCCAATCGCATCTGCTATCCAATCTAGTACATCGCCTTGACGCCAAGTCGTCAAAGACTGTGCTACTTCAATCAGAGCTCCGTAGATCAAGAGTCCAATCAGGGCTTTAGGATAGGTTTTGGGATAAGCTAAAAAAGCAACAAAGCCAAGTGCAATAAAGACTAGGGTATGTTGCGCCTTATCCCACCAATTAAAAATGGATTCATCTGGCAAAAATTGTGCGGGCACTAAAAATAGTGCCGTAAAAAAAACAAGCGCAGCATAAAATAAATAGACCAAGCTTTTTTGAAGCCATGTTCTGTGGATCATTAGGGTTAGCACAGCCTCTAATCTGAAGAGCTTAAGGAAGCGCAATAACTTTGCCAAGCCCAAGCGCTCTCACACATACCCCTTAAATTCCGTTGGGTCTTCCAGCCAAATTCTGACCATGCTTTATCGGCCTTGGCATAACAACTGGCAATATCTCCAGGACGCCTCCCTTGAATTTCATAGGGGATCGGTCGACTACTGGCTAGCTCGAAAGCCTTGACCATTTCGAGGACGCTATAGCCATTGCCCGTTCCCAGATTCACTGTGATCAGTCCAGCCTGTTTTTGGAGATACTCTAGGGCCGCTAAATGCCCTTCTGCCAAATCCATCACATGAATATAGTCTCGTACTCCAGTGCCATCTGGCGTAGGGTAATCATTACCAAAAACGTTTAGCTGCGGTAATTTTTTGACAGCCACCTGCGCTACAAAAGGCATCAGGTTATTCGGCAAACCTTGCGGATCCTCTCCAATCAAACCAGAATCATGCGCGCCTACTGGATTGAAATAGCGCAAGTTGGCAATACGCCAATGAGGATGTGTTTTGGAATCACTTTGCGCCACATCTTGCAGCAATTGCTCAACTTGTAACTTATTTCTGCCATACGGGTTGGTCGGATTGGTGGGGTGCAATTCATCGATCGGCAAATACTGGGGATCACCATAGACACAAGCACTGCTACTAAAGACTAAGGTATGCACCTGCGCCTTTTCCATCGCCTGTAAGAGGCTAATAGCGCCTTGTACATTAGCAGAGTAATACTCAATGGGCATAGTAGATGACTCTCCCACTGCCTTGAGCCCTGCAAAATGAATCACTGCATCAATCTGATGTGACTGCAGTACTTGTGTGAGTTTTTCAGTATCGCGCACATCACCCTGCACAAAAGAAACAGGATGCCCAATGATTTTGCTTAAACGATCGAGTACTTCCGGTTTGCTATTGACATAGTTGTCATATAAAACCACATGGTGTCCAGCCTGCTCTAAGACGACTGCAGTATGACTGCCGATATAGCCGGTACCACCAGTAAGAAGGATATTCATGTCTTTATCTTTATCTTGATCTATTAGGGCTTAATATCGAATTTAATTGCCCGTCGCTACAGGTCCCGTAATCAAAGCGCGGTTATCACGAGAATTTGTCAAATCATACAGCGGGTACTGACGGAATAGTTTAGCGCCACCATCCCTGATCAATGGGGTCCACAAGAGATTAGCAGTGGAGTCCGAATGCACACCAAAGAAGGCATCAAACGGTACGGCAACATACAGTCCCTTATCAAAACTACCCTCACCAAATTGTTGATAGTTGACATTGGTCCGGGTGACATAAGCGCCAATTTTCACACCATTACCAAAGACGCGCGAGAGGTCAAGTGTGCCTCCTCTATCGCCCGCTAAGTATTGACCTAAGCTGAATTTCACAAGAGTATCTTCCCAGCCAGTATCCCAATAGGCGGTGACATGGCCCGTATTTACAGAATAGTTTTGCAAAGAAGTCCACTGATTAAATTGACGTTGATAGACACGATTAATATCTACCCCCAGCGCAAATTTACTCTTATTGGGTCTATAGAGGTACTCGCCCCCCGCTCCCGCAAACATCATCTCTAAATAACCGCCATAGATGCTGGCAAATTGATCGCTAGCTGGCTGAAATGTTTTGGTCATTTGCAGATTGGGCATGGTTGCCTGAGAAGTTGTCATGTACTGACGAATATCAGTTCGTACAGGTGGCAAATTAGTCGGACCATCGTAATTAAATTTACCAAAGTTATCAACTAAACGCAGATTCAGAATACTGGAGATCCAGGCGTCATCTCTAAACTTATAAATCCCTTGCCCCTGGGCAGACAAGGAGAATAAGAGCGGCACATCAGGGCCTCCCAAGACTTGGGTGTAGGCCATACCTAATTCGCCCTGCCACGGACTGTGACTCAGATTACCCAAATCTTTACCGGTTTTGGCAGTGCTTAAATCGACTGGCAAAGATTCCACGGCATCTTTTTTCTTAGAGGGTGCCAATAATTGCGTTTGACCTAGCATCCATTGAGTTCGATTGACCTGAAAAGTCGAGACCAACATTCCCCAGTTATAAAACTGGAGTGTAAATTCTGTGATATCGCTCGGCGCATCACGATGCAATATGCCAATACCTTTATTAATACGATCCGATAAAAATACGCCCGTCGCATTATTTAAATCCACAATCCAGCGATTGCCATTGATGTACAAGCTATCTGCACCCCAAGCTGTTTGCGTCTGAAAGTCCAGCAAGGTCTGAGTGGCATTGAGGACCGGTACTCCAGGGGCAGGCACAGTGGCAGGATTTACCAGCGTTTGCGCCACAGATGTATTGGCGTTGGCATTATTAGCCAGAGAATTGCTCGCTTTGCTAGTCTTGCCTGGAGCTGCTTTGACATTGGCATTTGAAGTGCTAACAGCAGGAGAGTTTGATGAAGGCGTAGCAGAAGCTATCGTTGAATTGCTTAAAGTAGTTGAGGTAGCTACAAATGATTTTTTGCTTACTAAGCTCTCACTGCTAGTGGATGGTGTTAAGGCCAAATAACTCGGTGGCGTGTAGTTACCAATCGCTTTTAAATCCACAGGTACTGACTTGGGCTCGGCAATTTTTGCAGTAGCTAACTGATCGAGTCGTTCATGCAAACTGACTGCAAACATCGCTTGCGCGCCTTGTCGTAACCCTACCGTGAAATCCAGTGGACCCCAGCGATAAACGGCGCCAATATTAATCGGGGTCTTACTCAGCAAGACATTTCCATAGGGCTCATTTTGGTAATTATTGCCATCGAGCTCCACCTTTAAGATCAAGGGATCCCAGGGCGTGTGATATTGCACACCACCAAAGATGGCAGTCGGACCTCTAAAGTAATCACCAGTTAAGGTACCGCCAGTGGCGTTGGTGGGTGGGGGTCGAGTGTTATAGCTATTGCTAATTGCACTAAAGGGATTTTTGACATTATTGCGATTGCCTAAATATCCCCAGGCCAATCCCGCGCTGAAATCAAAATCGCTATAGCGTTTAGTACCAACAAAATATTCCCCTGAAAATAATCCCGTACCAATAAAGTCTCGTGCGCCTACTGCGATCTCCGGAATATAAGTACTTTCTTGCCACAGTCGGATTTTGATATCGGCGCTTTTATCTTTATAGGTTTGATTGCCACTGGTAGCCTGAGGACCATAGGACACATTGTTAATATTGGTATAAGTAAAACCAAACTCCAGAAAATCATAGGGAGTCAAAAAGATATTCGCTTGACCGTATGGGTTAGCCAAACTAAAGTTCAGCGCTGCAGTGCCTGCTGGTGCAATGCGGGCAGTCGCCGTTTCTAAGTTACCAATGGCGCCCCAGATATTTTGTGTCAGTGGTAAGTCGCGTGATGTGGCGTAACGATCAGCAGTTGACCAAAAAGGAGCACGGCGTTCTAGAACAGTTTGATCAACCGTGCTCAGTTGTCCTGAACTTTCTTGGGTGGCTAAAAATTGGGTAAGTAATTTAGTAAATTCTTGCGCCTCACCTTTAGCCCAAACAGACCCTCTGGGTGGCGCCCAAATCCAAGAGCCTGGGGCAGGTAAGCTTTGCTTGGCTTCATTCCAGGCCGCTGTGGGGACTTTACGCACTGCGCCATCTGGCTCAATAACCCATGCCCAATCGGTTGTCACTGTCTGAGCCCGACATGCTTTGAAATATTGCCGTGTTTCTACATTGGGTTGATAAGCTACTTTGCATAGCAAGCCATCAGTTCGTATCAGGGTAATCGTTTTAACCTGATCCGGAATCTGGATCTGATCTCCCCTTTCTAATACGGGATCGATTTTGGGATTCACTTGCAGGTAACGGGGGTTGCTATTGGGAAGCGTAACGCGACCCGTTGTGGGCATCTTTTCAATCAAGGTTTTGAGGGTCTGGCGCGATGATTCAAAACTGCTGTCACCTTCAGGGGCATTAAGCTTAGCTAGGGACTCTAATAATTGTGCTTTTAAGGCTTGTTGACTTTCTTGCTCGCTAGATGCTTGCCAACTCATTCCTGATAAATTGGCTTTCTCTGAGGGCTTTGCCTGAATTAAATAATCACTTAAGCGCATCCTCTCCTTAACCACTTGTGGAGTGGTTTGTGAAGCGGTATTTTCTAGCTTGCTTGCTTGACTCACTGCTACCGCTGCTATTGCTGCCCCCGATTCTTGAGCTAATGCGAGTGTTGAGCTACCCAGAAAGCTCAGCACTATTGCTAGTTTTCCGAGTTTTCCCAATTCTCCTAACTTTCTAATCCGCATTATCGGCAGCAAACTCAATCTCACTTCACAATTCCTCCAACAGGAGGCCAGGCTTGCCAAGATAAACAGTAGTCCCTTACTAAACACTGACGCCCAAAGACAATCCGCGCAGGTGTTCGATTCGTATCTAAAGCGTAATAAGCTGGCAGCGGATCTAAGCCGGGATTATCTATCAGGCGAGCTTGCGGTGTAATGTGTTCTTGCACCCAACGAATGGAGGGGGACTTCAGTCTGGCGAGATCTCGGGAGGATATTGCGCTAGGGGGCTCTGTCAATAGCTCGAGCTCTACTCCTTCAATAATTTGTGCGCGGTAATTTGGCATGACCGTGTGCATGCGCTGATACCGAATGCCTCTTGATTTTTTAATGGGTGTATCAAACTCAATCCGCTCACCTTGAATGAGTGCTCCAGTGAGGGCATCACGTGATACAGGGGGCGGCATTGGTACATCATCGATTTGCTTTAAAGCATTTTGCAAAGGGATGTTCTCGCTGTAGCGCACTGCGCTCCAATTAAAGTCGAGCCCTGCAGTAGCTACTAAACGCCCATTTTGAATTTGAATTAATTCTTGATTAGCGGAATACCAAGATTCAATAGGACCCTCGGGTGTTTCATCCACATACCCCAACACGAGTAAAGCGGGACGACCATTGAGTTCAGTACGTAAATATCGGTACTTTGGATTTAAGGCAATAGCATCAATCTGCGATTGGCTATCTTGTAAGGCCACAGCTACCGTGTCATAAATTGCACCCTGACGGCCCGTACAACCCCACAAAGTGAGCAAAATGAGGCTAAATAAGGCATAAAAAAGGGGACGAATGTTTAAGGGCAATTGAATCGACATGAAAAGTAATCAGCGGCCTGTGACAACCGGAAAGAGGGGTCCATTTTAGCCTTTAACTATTCAAGGCGTGAATTTCCCCCTATAATTTCTATAAACGTCATTAATTACTTTTTAGAGCGGTTTTCTAAGCTGTTATTAATGCTATCTCGTTACAATTTGACACAATAGCCATTGAAAGGGTTTTATGCCAGTTGCCTCTTATCGCCTTCGTACCATTCGCTCTTTAAGCGCGCTTAGTGTGGTTGCCTTTCTGGGCTTAACACTGAACGGTTGCACCACTAACAGTCTCGGTCCTGATGCCATTGGTAAACAGCCTGATTTAACCAACCCACCTAAACTCATCAATGATCCAGAAGATCCAAAGCATCTGGCTTGGGATCGGCCTGGCGCTTTTGGTCCAGTGCCCACCGAACTACAAGGTGCAGGTGAAAAAGTTTGCGGGCCACTGGGTAAAGATATCTACGCTGCAGGTTATAACCCTAAAGCCATTGATGTCCAGGGCAACCCTATTAAAGGCGGTGGCTTTCTTTGCCTCCTGAAAGAAACTAAACCTGCTAAAGACGCCGCTACTAAATAATCTCTACCAAGTAATCCGTTTTTTTAAAAGCAAAAAGCAGCTACTAGTCAGTAGCTGCTTTTTTATTTGGCCGCACTTAAACAGAGCCAAAGCATTCAAGAATATATTAGTTGGCCTTAGCTACCTCGATACTGTTCCTGTAGTACCGCTACCTCCGCCACCACTTAAAGCGGCTGCCGCTATACCGCCGGCGACTACGATTCCACCGATCACCGTAGCTAGACTTAGTCCACCCGCTGCCGCACTTGCGGCAACTCCAGCACCCACGGCACCAGCCGCGGTAGCAGCAGAAGTGGCAGTTACTGCACTAGCTGTACCAATAGTGGTAACTCCGGATGGGGTAGCCATCGCTGCGCCAATATTGGAATTCATGACCCCTGCACCAACTCCTTGTGGCGGTGGTGGGGTACGCAAACCTGCCCCAATTCCAGAAGGGGGAGTTGGGACTCCTGCACCTACGCCAGGAGGAAGCACATCAGGCGCTGCACCTACACCCCCAATAAACTGGGCTTGTGCAGTTTGATAGCTCAAGGACAGCACTAATGCGCTTAAAAGCGTCGGTAGCAGACGTCGGGAATCAAGTGTGGGCATTTTCATACTTTAATTATCATTTCTAGCAATTAGCCTGTCAATCACTCTTCATCATTCAAGGTGCATAAAAAACCAAAAGAGAGGATTAAACCCTGCTTTAGATCATTTGTTGCATTTTTGCTACTAAAAGCACGTAAGCTACCGCCACAAAGCGTTCAGGGGGCATTTTCATAAATCCTGCTCCCCTGCTAGCTTATTGCTCACCACCCTCTATTACCGTGACTTAATAGCTTCAGTAGGGAATAAATTAATACTCTTACCGACTTCATCTTCCTTGGCAGTCATCATAAAAGTCCAAACAAAATTATCCTCAATGGCTTTTAAGCTAGTCCTGAACTTCTCTTTATTGCCACTAGTTTCGTCATAGACCTTGACATAAAACTTACAAGAATTACTTTTGCCATAAGTCGCAAAGCGATTAGTGGTCGTCTTAAATTCTGCATTCGTCAGGGCTTTATTGACTGGCGGAGGGTTGCTAAAGTCTGCCTCAAAACGGGTGCGGTAACGCTCTGGAAGAACGTTATTCAAAATGATGCCAGCAGTAGTTACCCGTGCATCATAAATAAAGACAGTCGATTCACCACCGGCTTTTTCATAGCATGGCGATGGAATGGCAGCACCGTTACATTTCGCTGCCTCCATCCTCAGAGTTTCCAAATCTTTGCTGAGTTGTTGAGCGGATTTAATCAAGTCCGCCGCATTTAAATTCCTGCCTAAGGCATTTTGCAATTCGATACCGGCTTTACAGGCTTGATCTAAGCGATTCTGATCTTTGACTGGGGATTTCATCAGCGCTTCGGCAGCATTTAAAATTGCCAATAAACGATTTTCGCCATCACTCTTGGTCACATCAATCCCCATCGACATGAGTTTTGCTGAAATAACAGGCGAGAGCATTTGCGTCATCACCTTAGCGGATGCCTCTGCTTCAAATTGCACCTTGATGGCCGCTTGCTTTTTAATCAACACACCTGTCATAGCCAATAACAAGGCAAACAAGATAAGCAGAATAATTTCAGCAATAGTTAGGCCTAACACGACCCCGCGACGACGCCCTTCATTCTCAGCAGCTTGAGTGCTGCGACTCTTTGAACTACGGGCCATCTTAGTTTTTATCCGAGGAATCAGAGCGACCAAAATTACCTAAACGAGCTAGGCCACTTTGTAAGGTATTAATCAAGCCCAATGAGGCCTTCGCTTCTTGCTCAATATCCTTGCTCAACTTACTGTAATGGTGCAATGAGGCTTGCACATCCTCGCTAATTAATTGCGTACTCTGACGTACCTTATCCGTCAAGGCGTTCAGTGCAGAGGAGCTCGATTCCACGCTTTGAGAAAAAGCATCTTGCATCGCCACTTGGTGCTCTCGGTCTTTTTCCAGATGCTGTTCGTGCAAGGACATGATTTTTTCTAAATTCTGAACAAAGCCCGCCATACTTCCTTCGGTGGTTTTTTGCACACTCTCCAAAGTATTATTTTTTAACTTAATCAACTGTTCCTGAATCACATCGATTTCGGAGATTAAGTGACTTGTTCTATCCGATAAGCTAGCATGCAACAAACGTTCTTGTTCCAGAAGATCATCGGTATCCACTATTCCATCCGCCTTGGCATCGTCCCCATCATCATGTGTCTGATTAAAGTAAACCCGCCCCACCACGCCAATTAAAGTTGTAGATAAGGCGATACCAAAGTTTTTAATAATTTCATCAATTTCTGCATCTGCAGAAGTAAATCGATAGAGGGTATATGCCAGACTCACCAAGGTAAATAAAAAACCCAGGTAATAAATGTTGTCGCCAATAATATCGGCTCGGATTGAGTATGGGCGAGTGCCGGAATAGACAATATAGAGTAGCATCACAAACAGTGAGCAAGCAATCGTAATAAAGGGGCTAATGCCATGTTCTTTTAGGCTAATGACTGAGATGGCCCCGATTAAAAAGAAGACAACAAAAGCAAGTCGCTGACTATCGAACCAATCAAAACGAGATAATGCGGCTGAGTTTGTTTTTTGCATGTGGCTCTTTAGATCGGTGAAGTAAAAGGTAAATTTGCAACAAGGTAAACCAGTTCAAAAGCGCGATTTAGAAGTGCTGCTTATGCGCTATTGATGAATACGATGTTGAATATATTTAATTTCATTTAACCACATCTTTTTAACACCCTAATGAGAATTTGTTTGGCTTAGTCATTTAATTGACATTTATTGGGATCAGTAATGAGTATGGCTATATAGGCACAACCATTTAAAATGCCCACTGAATATCGGCACTTGCTGTAGATATCCCCCCCTGTTTTGGGCTGTGCTGGTCTAATCTTGCGCTAAGATAGTGCCCTATATGAGCCGACCTCTGCGCAAAATAGCTGCCAGTAAAGAAAATACTGAGCCATCAGCGAATATTGCTTTAAACCGCCTAGCCTTTGGTCCTGACCAGGGCAGTTTGCAGGCTTTCCAGGCACAAGGTTATGCGGTTTGGCTGACCGAGCAACTTTCTCCCAATGAAGAGTTAGATACCGACTGCCATCAGCAAATGGCCAACTTTACGATGCCCATTAAGTATGCTGAGCATAAAGACGGCTTATGGCCCGCCGTAGATGAAATCCGCCCCTTTGGCTGGCTGAACGCCTCTTCTGAACAATTACTGAATATCACTCAACCAGGTAAACCGGTATCGGGGGAGGAGCAATGGCGCCCTGCGCGTGAAGTGATGTGCGCTACCTTAATTCGGTCGGTCTATAGTCGCTGGCAATTACGGGAAGTACTCGCGGATTTTTGGCATAGCCACTTTAATGTCAATGTGGGTGTCGGTGGACTAACGCTACTCACTTTGCCAGTGTATGACCGCGATGTTATTCGCCCCAATGTGCTCGGAAACTTTAGGCAAATGTTAGAAGCAGTTGCCAAAAGTGCCGCGATGCAAAACTATCTGAATAATCGCACTTCGCGTGCCGGTGCACCCAATGAAAACTACGCCCGTGAATTATTTGAACTTCACACCATGGGCAGTCCCGCTTATCTCAATACCCTGTATAAGCAATGGCGTAAAGTACCTGGGGCTGCAAACGGAAAACCATCTGGCTACATTGACCAAGATGTGTATGAAGCTGCGAGAGCCTTTACGGGTTGGTCAGTGGCGGATGGTACGGGCATAGGTAATGGCAAGAGCTTACCCCGCACCGGAGAATTTGCCTACGTTGATGCTTGGCATGATCAATACCAAAAACGCATTCTGGCAAGGGAGATCGATCCTTACCAAGGCCCCATGAAAGATGGCCTGATTGCCTTAGATCTGACTGCCTACCACCCTGCTACCGCGCTGTTTCTTTCACAAAAACTGTGTACTCGTTTGCTCTCGGATAATCCACCTGAGAGTTTAGTAAGAAGTACTGCTCAAGTGTGGGTGACCCACCAACAAGATCCCAAGCAAATTGCCAGAGTAGTTGAACATATCGCCTTAAGCAAAGAATTTGCCAACTCGCAAAGTACTAAAGTCAAACGCCCGATGGAGCTCATGGCCAGTTATGCGCGCGCTTTGCAATCGAACAAAGCCTATCCTTTTAAACCCACCATGGGTTTAGTCAACCACTTGTCTGCCTGTGGCCAAACCCTCTTTGGCTGGCCTACCCCTGCAGGTCTTCCCGATGTCAATGCCCGCTGGCTGGGAGCCAATGCGCTATGGCAACGTTGGAACCTGATCGCAGGCATGACGGACAATTGGTGGCAATGTGGCAATCTCGATGCCTTTGCTCTGAACAACTCTACCCTCAACAATCTAACCAATCAAAGCAATACAAAAGATAAACCAGCAACGGCTCAATGGGCCCAAGTTTGCGCTGAGCAAGTGTTTGCAGTTCAGAAAAGCCCAATGCAAGCAATTGGGAAGCTGGCCAATAGGCCAACTGAGAAAGTAAGCGAGAAACTAAGCGAAAAACTAAGCGAAAAACAAACTCAGAAGTTAACAGAGCAACTCATTAAGGCCTCTGGTCAAAAACCAGAAGCCCCTCTAACGAATCCGGCGATTGCCAAACGCATGTTGGCATGGGCTGCGATGACACCAGACTTTCAGGTACGCTAATGTTTACTGCTCATTCACTCCCGTTAAATGCAACATCAAGCGCAAAGATATTCCCCAAACTCAATATAAAACGACGAACAAAAATCACTCCAAAAATAACTACAAAACCAACTGTAAGGCCCACTGCACTTATTGAAGTGTATATAAACCATCATGGTTCATAAATTCATTCTCTCTCGTCGCGAATTTATCAAAGCTGCGAGCGCCGCTGGTTGCTTATTACCCCTGTCGGGGGTGAGCAATTTGGTGTGGGGGGAGAGCTTAGCAAGCGCTGGTTTAAAACCAAATCCTCTCTTAGTCACGGTCTTTTTACGGGGTGGTGCTGATGGTCTTAATTTGGTGAGCCCCGCCAATGATCTGGATTTTATTGATGCCAGGCCAAGTGATTTGCGCGTACTCGACTCAGGATCGCGCGCTGGTTTTTTATTAGCGCAATCGAACACCCCCAATACGTCTTTTTATCTTCATCCGGATGCGCCAGGTTTAGCTGAGCTGTATCAAGCCAAACACTTGGCTGTGATTCATGCAGTAGGTATTACCGATGCCACCCGCTCGCATGAAGAGGCGCAAGCCATTATTGAAAGAGGCGCCCTTTCGGTAAAGCACGATCGCGGCATGTTAAAGGTCCCTGGCTGGATGTCGCGCTCAATCATGACTAGTGGCGCTGCAGCTCATCTGCACAATAGCATTCCAGCTTATTCTGCTAGCACCATAGCCCCCCTATCTTTAGAAGGTATTAACAATGCTCTGGTCACGCCTGATCTCAATGCAGGCCTTGGAGTGCCTTGGGGCAAACCCACTTCAGAATTTCTTACGGCCATGTCTGTACCAGCAAGCAGCCTAGATCAAACTAACCCAACTCAAAATAAAAATGATGCTCAATCAGTGCACAGCGCCATGCGTGATGCGCTGCAGATGCAAGACAATATTAATCTGGCGATTGCACGCGATGCCACGGGCAAAGTACTGCCTTACCTGCCGAGTGGCACTGCTAACTATGATGGCGCTGGAGAGCTCGCACGATCCTTTTCTTCGATCGCTCGCTTAGCCAAAATGCAAGTAGGGCTGCAGGTGGCCAATGTCAACTTTGGAGGGTGGGACACTCACGAAGGTCAGAGTGGTCACTTTGCCAATATGGTGAGACAACTCTCAAAAGGTCTGACTGCGTTTTATGAAGATATGGCAGCGAGCAATCAGAGTGTGACCATCATTGTCATGACTGAGTTTGGACGCCGCGTCCGTTCTAATAAAAGTAATGGCACTGACCATGGTCATGGCGCATGTTGGTTTGCCTTGGGCGATCACGTCAAGGGCGGCGAGCTCTATGGACAGTGGCCCGGTCTCTCCTCTTTGCAAATGGATCAAGGCTTGGACTTGGCTGTTACGACAGACTACCGACAGGTCTTGTCTGAGGCGATGCAAGCGAGTCGCTTAAATGTGACTCAAGCACTACTCAATTACCCCTCTTCAGTAGCGAGCAAGCCATTGGCTTTATTTAGCTAGAACTTCCTGAACGCTTTTTAGCAAGACCGGCCTGTTTATATGGTGATCATTGCTCTCCCCAAATAAATAAAAGCACGCTTGCTTTATTTTGAATCTCATTTACATGTAGCAGGCTCACGGTTAAGACTAATATAGGGTAGTTGACTAATTCCCACAAAAGATACTGATTGCCCCATCATGAGTCGCTTTTGCATTCTGTACCTTCTTTGCATCTTCATCCCACTAGCAGGGTGCTCAAGTATTGCTGGGCGGGTGGAGGGTTGGCCAGCCATGGAAGTGAGCATTCATGAGTCTCATTTACTAGAGATCAATCAAAAATGCTATCAATATTTGCCAACGGTATATAAGTTAGCGGGTGCGCTGTCCTTTGGATGTGCTATCTACGACTTAAATAAAAATACCTGTGATATCTACCTATCTGCAGGTGCGCCTGATTTTGTGATTCAGCATGAGATGGCCCACTTCTCTGGTGCAGACCACGGCGATCATGATTTGCAAATCGCTTTTGATCGCTGGCTTGATGCCAATGAAAAAATCACTAGTAAACCCGCTGATGAGCCCCCTCGCTTAGTACTCGATTCTTTTGGTAGTGGGTTTCTCACGTGGGATCACTCTTCTAGATTTGGACCCGTGCCCCAAGAGTTAGCAGACAGTGGCGAGCTAGAGTGCGCCAAAAATGATCTGGGACGGATGGCATTTAAGGCCATTGGCTACCACCCCTTAGCGCAAGATGCTGATGGTCAAGCCCTGATGGATGGCGGGTTTTACTGTCTACGCGATGATCCCCAGCTGCGCTGAAGCGCTCACTTGCAGATCTTCAATAGCCAGCTATCTAATGAGCTCTCGCTGGGCGATCTAAAGCGATACAGAAAAATCGCTCTTAAGGTGCACTTGTATATTTCATAGTACCATATATAATACTATTAATCGTACTTTTAAGGAGCTTGTAATGGGTACTGTTGTAGCGAATGACTTAAAGACCAAAGGCATTAAAGCCATTGAAGATGCATTGCTGGGTCAGCTTGAAGCGCCCGTATCTGTGCGCGGACAAGTGAAGTATGTAGTGATGAGCTCCCAGCAGTATCAATATCTTCGTGAGTGTGAACTTGAGGCTGCATTAGCTGAGTCTAAAACTGATTTAGCAGGTGGGCACTTTGTTAAGGAAACAGTAGCGCAGCATATGGAGCGCCTTCAGCAAATCAATCAGTCAGCCCAATGACTTGGCAGTTAATCTTTACTGAGCAGTACAACAGGCGCGCCGCTAAGTTTTTAAAGCGCCATCCTCATGTAGAGAGTCAATACGCCAAAACATTAGAGTTGCTAGAGCTCAACCCTCATCACCCTTCGCTACGCCTTCACGGGTTATCGGGAAGACTGGATGGATTGCAAAGTATTTCTATCAACTTAAAATATCGCGTCACGATTGAGATGATCATTACTGAAAGTGAGCTTGTTTTAATCAACGTTGGTGATCATGATGCAGTTTATTAAGTCCGAGACAGAGCGGGATGGAAAAAGCCTCAAGAGCTCCAGATAAATTCTGCCTATCGTTAAACGCTGAGGAGGCTCTAAGCACTCTATCGGCTGATAGCGTGCATCTAACTTATGAGCTCAACTCGATTTCGGCCTAAATCAATCAAACTCACCATCACTTGTGTATTAAGGCCAAAAGAGTTACCCACTCTTATCTAATGAGAGTAATCAGCTGATAGCGAGCCGCGACTCCTGTTGAGCTCATTGCTTTAATCAAAACGGGTTATTTTGAGGAACATGACAGTCTCTACTCGACCCAAAACCGTCGGTCGAAAGTAACAAAAAACCACCCGAATGAGCTGAACCTAAAAAGTTGGACGCTATGTCCAACTAGCGGGGTTTTGTTTTATGAGCAAGTACGGCAAGCAACGTATAAGACCTAGAGAGATCTCAATGTTTAGTGGTCATGTTCAACCTGCGTAAAATGATTATGAAGAGCATCGTGGCTTTCGGCGGCAAGCTGGCGGTAAAGGGTTAGATCATCATTCTGGAACAGAGCAGCCTTTGTTGATACACCCTCTATGAATCCATTCGACTCTAGCTTAATTACAGCCCCAAGACCGGCGTACACATAATGATCTCCAAAAACTTTTCTTAGCGCGTTAAATGTAGGCTCACCAGTGCAATGGCCTGGGGCAATATACTCAACGCGCCATTTGTCGCGCAATGCTATTGCGACATTGTTAATAGTCTCGTCTGGTGCAGTCACTAAATGGAATCCGCCCGCCACCAAATGAATCTTTGGATTAATTTTTGCAGCTGCTTGAACAATATTTTCAATTCCTGGATGAGAGCAACCAACCAAAATAACTAAACCATTTGGGGTATCAACTGCTAAAGAGAGCTCTTTTAGCTCTTTTGTACCCGGAGCATCCGACACCTGTGCAATAGCCCATATACCAGGTGCTATTTCAGTAGTTTGGTCTACCGTTTGGAAATTGGCCTTTTCCCAAGCGGTACCAAATTTCATAACGTCTGGTGGCGAGCCGTCGTAGTAACGATACTCACTCGGTAACTCAGAATCCTTACGATAGAAGCTACTTGGTAGAGACGATCCGTATATACCAAATCCTTCTTTGGGAGCATAAATTTTGACGTTTGGATTAGCCTCAAGGACCTTATTAAGTCCAGCCATATGATCACTATGGCGATGCGATAGCACTACAAAATCAATTCTAGAAAGATCAGCATTGGCAACCTTAGCGTTGTGCTTGAAAGTTTCACCATTGTCGCCAGTATCGAAAAGGATACGCTTACCACCTATCTCGACAATAGCAGCATAGCCCCAATCTTTCTTATAAGCGCTCTGCTTTCCAAATGCATCGTAAATTACCTTTATTTCAGACTTCGGCGCGGCAGCACTTTGACTGGCCGACGCTGAAAATACCAAGGGTGATGCCGAAATACTAAGCACCGCTAATCCAATAACTGCAAGCAATCTAACCATCAATCTCTCCAATTTATAAACCTGTTAAAACTAAAAAGGCATATGGTCAATATAAGTCGACCCAGCGCCTTCTCGCCAAACATGCCTTCCAACTAATACAACTCCAGAAATAAGCAAAACAGAAACGACAAGCGCTTCTATGTATACATCTACATTCCCGCCAAATAGAATTACATTCGCGAGGAAATCATTCTGCATACCAAAGTAAATTGAGAGCCCGATAAGTGCTATTCCAAAAAACGCACTTAATAAGGATATTAAGAACCCAGTAGATTTTGCTTCTTCTGTAGACATATAAACTCCATATAAGTCTACATACTATATTTTTATTGGCGCAATTTGAACCAAGAAAATATTCTAAGAATATGGGTTATTTAAATAAGAAATGCCGCCCCAATGGACGGCATTTTTGCTTGTGGATACTATAAATCTACAACTCAGCTTGACCGAATCCGATGCAATACCGCAATCATCTTATCGACCTCTTGGCAGGTATTGTAGAAAGCCAAAGAAGGTCGAACAGTAGTTTCGACTCCCATACGACGCAAAATAGGTTGCGCACAGTGATGGCCAGAACGTACTGCAATACCCTCTTTATTTAAGGCTGCCCCAATATCCTCCGTCTTGATTCCGGGAATAACAAAAGATAAGACGCTAGCCTTATGCTTTGCCGTACCAATCAAGCGAATGCCTGGAACTTCTTTCAATTGGCGAGTTGCATACTGTAAAAGTTGATGCTCATACTGATCAATCAATTCGATACCAACAGAATTAACATAATCAATCGCCGCACCCAAGCCCACGGCATCTGCAATATTGCCTGTACCAGCCTCAAAACGACTCGGCGCATCATGGAACTTGGTGTGCTCAAAAGTCACATCCTGAATCATATTGCCGCCACCCTGCCAAGGCTGAGTTGCATTCAGAAGATCCTCTTTACCATAAAGCGCGCCAATGCCAGTGGGCCCAAAGACCTTATGTCCTGAAAATACAAACCAATCAGGATTGAGATCTTGAAGATCGACTTTCATATGGGAAATCGATTGCGCGCCATCAAGCAATACCTTTACCCCTGCTGCATGGGCAATTTCAATAATCTTCTTCGCAGGAGTGATCGTACCCAAAGCATTTGAAACATGGGTAAAACTTACCAGCTTAGTGCGACTATTAAATAGCTTCTGATACTCATCGAGCAGCAATTCGCCATCATCATTGACTGGAATCACGCGAATACGCAGACCCTTTTCCTTAGCAAGCAGCTGCCAAGGAACGATGTTTGCATGGTGCTCCAGATTGCTGACGATAATTTCATCGCCATCTTTGAGGTTTTGACGACCCCAGCTCTGAGAAACCAAGTTAATCGCCTCAGTAGTGCCGCGAACAAAGACGATCTCGTTTACTGATTTAGCATTAATAAACGCACGCACTTTTTCACGAGCACCCTCATACGCATCTGTCGCTCGAGCAGCTAATTCATGGGCAGCACGGTGAATATTGGAATTCTCGTGCTCATAGAAATAACTGATGCGATCAATTACTGATTGGGGCTTTTGAGTAGTGGCAGCATTGTCAAACCACACTAGTTGACGACCATTCACACGTTCAGAAAGAATCGGGAAATCCTTGCGGACTAATAATGGATCAAGCGTTGTATTTTTTGGCTTAGCAAGCGGAATATCACCCAGAAAGATTTGATTTACCAATGGATCATTGACTGGATTAGCCAAATCACTCAATAAAGCATTCGGTATAAATTGCTCTACGCCAAAACTCCTGCCAAAAGATAGTGAGCTTGGGTTTTTAGCAAGCGCATCATGACCGGCTTGTTGTTGAGCACCGCCCAATGCTTGTTGCGGGACAACGGATACATCCAACGAGGTAGGTGGCTGAAAAGAGTGGCTCGTTGCGCCCGTTGGCAAAGCGCTACGGGGATCATTCAAACTTAATGAGCTTGGATTTTGCGAGGACACATCCTGACCAACCTTTTGCTGCAAACCATCAAGCACTTGCTGCGCAATAGTAGCTAAATCCAAAGAAGCATTTGGTTGAAATGAATGGCTTGCTACTCCACTTGGCAAAGCGCCACGTGGATCGCTCAAGGGATTTGAGGGAGGCTGGAAATCAGAAAAATTCTGATTAGCCAGATCCGCTAAAACTTGAGGATCCAAATGGCCAGGTTGAGCTAGATTACTTGTACTCATGATATTTACCAACCTCGACACCATCGAGAACTGCCAGCGCATCATCGGTCAATACAGCCAAGGAGCAATACAAGGAAACCAAATAAGATGCAATCGCCTTGTTATTGATACCCATAAAGCGAACCGATAATCCAGGACTTTGTTCGCCTGGCAAGTTAGGCTGATACAAACCAACAACACCTTGTTTCTTTTCTCCAGAACGAATCAATAAGATAGATGATTTGCCATCTTGAATCTTCACCTTATCTGAAGGAATCAATGGAACACCGCGCCAGGTTAAGAATTGACTACCAAACAAACCAACTGTTGGAGGAGGCACGCCGCGACGAGTACATTCACGTCCAAATGCAGCAATGGTTTTTGGGTGGGCCAAGAAGAATCCAGGCTCCTTCCATACCTTGGTCAATAACTCATCTAAATCATCAGGGGTAGGAGCGCCAGTTCGAGTTTTAATACGTTGATCTGGAGCAACACTAGCCAATAACCCATACTCAGCATTGTTAATCAGCTCACCTTCTTGGCGCTCTTTAACCGTTTCAATCGTGAGGCGTAATTGTTCGCTAATTTGGTTGTAGGGGCTGCTATATAAGTCAGAGATACGCGTATGAACATCTAAAACCGTATTAACAGCGCTCAAGAAGTACTCGCGTGGGTTTGCCTCGTAGTCTACAAAGGTTTGCGGTAAGACTCGTTCATTATCGCGGCTAGAACAGTCCGTTAACACCTCAGACGGGTTTATAACTTTGTTAAGACGATAAATGCCCGCCTCTACGGGAACCCAACCTAATAGCTGAGTTAGCCAGCGAGGGGATATTGTCGATAACTGGGGGACCGTCTTGGTTGCATTAGCTAATTGTCGTGCCGCTAAATCGCCTAATGCCGTTGGGCTTTGAATTACTTCTGCCATAACTACTCCTTTGGTGGTTGATTAAAAGTGTTTAATGAAATCGATTTCTTGAGTTGGGCAGCGGCGCCTAATGTCCCAAGGTTTGCGCTTGAGAAATATTGCTGTCAGGGGGAACGCTTCTCGTCAACCAAACATTTCCGCCAATAGTTGATCTAGCGCCAATCGTGATGCGCCCGAGGACGGTTGCGCCCGCGTAAATCACCACATCATCTTCAAGAATGGGGTGTCGCTCCGCGCCTTTAATGAGATTTCCTTCATCATCCTCTGGGAAGCGCTTGGCGCCCAAGGTAACAGCCTGATACAGACGAACGTTCTTACCCAAAATAGCGGTTTGCCCAATGACTACGCCGGTACCATGGTCAATAAAAAAACCTTCGCCGATCTTAGCGCCTGGATGAATATCCACCCCGGTCTTAGAGTGGGCAATCTCAGAAATAAATCTTGCCAGTAATGGAGAACCCGATTCATAAAGAGCGTGTGCAATTCGATAATGAATGGCTGCACTAACTCCCGGGTAGCACAAGAGAATTTCTGAAACACTAGTCGCAGCTGGATCACCGCTCATGGCAGCACGGATATCGCTCACAATCAATGCGCGAATGTCTGGGAGCTCTGATGCTAACTGAGCGGTCAGCCTCTCTGCCAATACATCAAATGAAGATTCCTCCTCTAGGTTACTGCTGGAGGAAAAATAGAGCCCCCGTCGAATTTGCTCCGATAGCGTATTTAGCGCCACACTGAGAACATTTCCTACAAAGTAATCAATCGTTTCATCGGTTAAGTCTGATCGGCCGTAGTGGGTAGGAAATAAGGCGGCAAAAATTCCTTTTAATACCTCTTCCAGAGCCTCCCTGGAGGGCAACTCTCGCACCCTTCCTAAGTGGCGAATCTTATGGGTTTCTTCTCGTGATCGACGTAACTCCCCCACGACTCTAGAAAGATTGAATGGGCTAGCTATTTGGTGGTAATTAGACATAAAACACTTGCGTAATGAATTAACAAATGAAATTTATGACTAAACAAGAAATATGAGAACCAAGATTTATGTATAAGCATTCCTGAATATGGATAGCAGAATTTCTTGATTCCCTGAACATAGGTTTGGTTCTACAGTGCGTACTTAATTCATCATGACAAATGCAACTACTCTCATCATTCCTGGGTATCGCGGTAGCGAGGATGCCCATTGGCAAACTTGGATTGAGAATCAAATTTCAGGCTCAAAACGAATTCACCAAAACTGGGAGCAACCCGTCCTGTCTTCGTGGGCAACCAATATTGCGCGCACCCTGACCGATTTGCCATCACCTGTTTGGATCATTGCACATAGTTTTGGCTGCCTAGCATCTATTCTTGCTGCAATCGAAAACCCTGAAAAAGTTTTAGGTCTAATGCTGGTTGCACCTGCTGACCCAGAGCGATTTGATCAAGATGGAGTAAAGCGCTGGCATGGAATTGGGGCATCAGAAAGTATTCGCGCTCAGATTCCAACACAGGCTCTACCAGTACCCAGCCTATTAATTGCGAGCGACAACGATCCTTGGATGCAAGCATCGAAATCGCGACTTTGGGGTGAATGCTGGGGAAGTCGAACTTTCACACTAAAAGATGCGGGGCATATCAACACATCGGCAGGATTTGGACCTTGGCCTGATGGTCTCAAGCTATTTAAGCACTTTCAGTCAACGATAAGGTGTTCTCAAGCTACTCAAGAGAGCGAAAGCTCCAAAGAGGAATTGGCTTTGCAACTCAAACTCAATCAAATTGAGTATCAATTAAAGGGACGAGATTTGTTGCAACACGCTAAAGAGAAAAAATTTCCTTATAGCTTCGCTTAAGAAGATATAGGTAATGAATGACTCCTATTGGCCTTGATTTCAACCCGTCAAGAATCCTAATGAGGTCTTTTTAAATGACTGCTATACATCTCAAAGCAGTCATTGAACAAGGCAAAAAAAACCTGCCGCAGCAGGTCTCTTGGATGCAAATTTAATAACTGATGTAGTTACAGTGTCTAGTTCAATTACACCAGAATACCAGGCGCAGTCATGCCAGTGCAAGCAACGCTAGAGCAAGCAGCTCACCAAGCTTTTAGATAACTCTCTATGGTGGGCACTGTCCAAGTCATTACAAGCATTACAATCAATGCAATAGCAACTCCAATGCTAGCAACTCCAATGCTAGCAACTCCAACGATCGCAACCCCAACGATCACAACCCAATGCTAGAGCGTCAAAGACGCCCTCTTGTGTACTAAAACCCACATGGGAAGGGGCGCTAAATCCCTGTAGCGTGCGTTGAGTTATCCTGTGAGGCCTATAGCATATAGGACCAGGGCAAGACGGCCCTTCTGGCCGCTCTAGTGCGCGCTCCAAATTGGGATTTCTATTTTCAGAATTCTGAAAAAAATTTCGAGCTGAAAAAAGGGTTGATTGAAATTTTTACAATCAAAAAGTGAAGTTGTATTTTCAGATTTCTGAAGGAAATTTGAAGCCAAAGTACTTTGAAGATGAAATTAAAAACGCAATTGCATTTTCAGAATTCTGAAGGAATATTTTGCACGACTCATTGAAAATTGTATTTTTCATCACAGAAATAATTTGTATTTCATTTTCAGATTTCTGAAGGAAATTTGAAGCCAAAGTACTTTGAAGATGAAATGAAAAACGCAATTGCATTTTCAGAATTCTGAAAGAATATTTTGCACGACTCATTGAAAATTGTATTTTTCATCACAGAAATAATTTGTATTTCATTTTCAGATTTCTGAATCAAAAAATTCATCGTCCTATTTCATTTAAAGAATTGGAAAAAATGACTTGCAGATTTCCTATTGACAATTCAAGTTCAGTCACACTTCCTGGTTACCGACAACCAAACGCTTAATTTTCGGAATACGAGCCTTCTTAGCTTGCCATAGATCCCATTGCACTTGCATTCCAAGCCATAAGTCGGGGGAAGTGCCAAGCCAAGCCGATAGCCTTAATGCCATGTCCGCAGAGATTCCCGCCTTCCCATTTAATATTTTGGAAAAGGTTGGTCGCGAGACCTTCAATTGCTCGGCGGCATCTGTAACGGTCAAGCCCTTTGGCATCCACTCCCGTAAAACCTGGCTAGGATGCGCTGGATTGTGCATATCCCCCATATTCATTCCCCTTAGTGATCATCCTGATAATTCATCAAAATAGCGTCACCGCCATCAAATCTGAAAGTCATCCTCCAATTGCCATTCACTGAGACCGACCAATGCTTATCTAAGTTGCCAGATAATGGATGCAGATCCCAAGATGGAGCCCCCATATCGTTTTCATCCTTGGCATTGTTTAAAGCCGTTAACAATATTTGCAACTTCTTCGCATGGTGGGCTTGAATTCCTTCCTTACTTCCTGTGAAGAAGAAGATTTCTAGGCCTTTGTGCTTAAATGATTTAATCATTAGGTATATTGTAGCGTGTAAGCTAACAGTTAACGAATATCTTATCAGTTTTTTAGATTCTGGCATAGAGATCATCCACTGAATTGAAAACGCTGCCGCTTAACTAGAATGCAACCTATCTGGCATCGATATGGTTATGTGCGGGCAAATGATGTTTTGTGACTAAATTTCTCAAGTGCCTGGTTGAGAATTTTTAGGTAATACTCAAGCCTCAAACTTATAACGTGAGTCGGCAATAAGGTTTGAATCGGTTTCCCTCGATGCTCTTGGGGTGGATCAAAGCTCCGCTTCTCCTTTCTATTGTTGATGACGGGAAGTTTTGCATCCCCACCTGAGAAAACGACGGATGCTTCGCGCACGGAGGAATGGGCTGACTCGAGTGAAAATCGTCCATGCTGACTTTGATGCCGTGCCTATTATCCGAGAAGATCAATCACATCCTGAACCTGAGATATGGTGGTTGATGCTTTGAGAATGATGGTTGATGTGTAACTCTGCTTTGAAATTCGCCCAAAAGATATTCTTTATTGTTAACAAATTTTCCACTGCTGCCACTCTCTCCAGGAATCTTTAGATTAAAAGAGTTCCACCGGGGTTATGCATCACTCAGGTCGCACTTAAATAGCTGCAATTCCCAATAAATCAAACATCGCTCCCAGTATGGGTACACAGACCTAACTTTACCGTCATCACCCCACGAAACAGCAGCGAACTTAGTAACTAACATTGAATTTGCACGTTAACATTAACCATGTTAGCGTGGTATTAATCATGTTAACCATGTGATTTTATTTAGATTTATTAAAAATATGCCATGACCAACATATAACGATGCGGTGATTAGCTCCATTTAATCCGCAATAAATGCGGAGAATAATAGACTTTGCGGTGAATACACCCTATAATCTCCGCATGGATAGCGGAGATAAGAACTACATTTGGCAAGATTCCCAATGGCCTCATTGGGAGTACGACCTCAAGCAACTCACTGGTTTGTTGACTCAGGTGTACCAAGCTCAAGGACGCCTATTAGGGCGTTTACATCATGTGGGTATTCACCTGCGAGATCAAGAGTCCTTGCGCGTACTTACCGAAGATGTACTCAAAACCAGCGAAATTGAAGGTGAAAAGCTCGATCCAAACTCGGTCCGCTCATCCATCGCAAAACGGCTAGGTATCGATATCGGAGCCTTAGCTCCGGCAGATCGTCATATCGATGGTGTGGTTGATATGGTGCTCGACGCTACCCAACACCATCTGAACAATTTAACGCAGGAACGACTATTCGCCTGGCATGCCGCCCTCTTTCCGACGGGCTATAGCGGCCTATCCAAAATATTGGTTGGCACTTGGCGTGATGATGCTCTAGGACCCATGCAAGTTGTCTCAGGCCCCGTGAGTCGTCAAAAGGTCCACTTTGAAGCGCCGCCAGCACCATTCTTGCCACCAGAAATGGCGCAGTTTTTACTCTGGTTCAATATAGATCAGCAAGATGATCCCATTATTAAGGCAGGCTTAGCTCACCTCTGGTTCGTGACGCTACACCCTTTTGATGATGGCAATGGTCGGATAGCAAGGGCAATTGGCGACATGGTATTAGCTCGAGCAGATGGATCATCGCAACGTTTTTATAGCCTATCAGCACAAATTGGACGCGATCGTAAGAATTACTATGATCTTCTTGAGAAAACCCAAAAGGGGAATCTGGATGTGACGCAGTGGCTTAGCTGGTTTTTAAGTAGCTTGCTATCTGCTATCCAAGCTGCAGAAGCGGCGCTCTCTACAACTCTAGTCAAAACCAATTTTTGGCAGCACTGGTCTGGAACACCAATGAACGAGCGACAAATCAAGTTGCTTAATAAATTACTCGATGGGTTTGATGGAAAACTCACCAGCAGTAAATGGGCCATCATTGCCAAGTGCTCCCCAGATACTGCTTTACGAGATATCACCGATTTATTAGAACGTGGCGCTTTAGTGAAATCAGATTCCGGAGGCCGTAGTACTAGCTATGAATTGCAATTACTCATTAAGTAGGAATTGTGCCTGCAATACGTCTTTGGGTACCCTTCACTAAATTACGTTGTTATTTAGCCTACTAAATCCTTCTTACAGAAAATTTATCCTTATGGGGATCAATATAGTTTACTAATTGATACTTATAGAATATAATAATTATTCTTAATTAATACCTATAGGTATCAATATGAACAAAAAATTTACCAACTTACAGCTCCATCAAATAGATTCTGCTCTCACTAAGCTAAGGGAGTCTTCCGCCCCCATCCGCCCAAGCGCCGGTTGGGTTAAGGCTATTCGCAAATCGCTAGGTATGTCTGCCTCTGCATTGGCTCGCAAGCTGGGTATTACCCCCAGTAGTATTGCGAAGCTTGAAAAAGCGGAAGCAGATGAAAAGATCACGCTAGCTAGTCTTCGAAAACTGGCAAACGCCTTGGATTGTGAATTGCAATACGCCCTCGTACCACGTAAGTCGTTAGAGGAAATCCTAGGCGATCGTGCGATGACGGTGGCAAAGGAACGCTTGCGCCCCATTTCTCATTCGATGAGCCTTGAAAATCAATCTGTAGATAAATCGGCAAGTGATAAGCAGCTTGAGTTACTAACAAAAGAAATTTTAGATGGTCCCAGAAGGAATCTATGGTGATGCATTTTGAATACGCGCTGGGCGCTACCCCAATTGATCCAGACGAAGCGCTTGGCCTCATTCCAGTGCACATTACTACCCAAGCGGATTTAAATGCTTGGGAAGAGATGAATATTGTCGAAGGTGCAACTTGGATTAAGCGTCAAAAGATCATTCAAGGTTTAGATGAGGGCTTGGTTCGAGAATTGCATAACCGCATGTTTAATCAAACATGGCTCTGGGCTGGTACGTTTAGAAAAAGTGCCAAGAGCATTGGCATTGATTGGCCGCAGATTGCGGTTGCTCTCAGAAATTTGCTAGATAACACCGCCTACCAAATTGAGCATCAAACAATATCAAACGATGAGATCGCAGTGCGCTTTCATCATCAACTGGTTTTGATACATGCCTTTCCAAACGGCAATGGTCGGCACGCTCGATTAATGGCAGATGCGTTGATTGTGGGTCTTGGTGGGGAACGATTTTCCTGGGGTGGGAACATGCCACTCGCAACTTCAGGAGTTACCCGTCAAAATTACTTATCCGCCCTTCGAGCAGCAGACAATGGGCATCTTGAATCCTTAATGCAATTTGCAAGGCAGTAACACTGGATTTCTATTTTCCCGATCTGATGAATAGCTCACCTCTGGTTTGTAACGCTGCACCCTTTTGACGATGGCAATGGTCGGATAGCAAGGGCAATTGGCGACATGGCATTAGCTCGAGCAGATGGATCACTTTTTAAAAATCCAAACGATGTCAGCGCCCGCTGACATCATGACCTTGACATTCAACATGCGTCTTATGTACATGAGTCCGGCCATGGGGGAAATTTCCATGCCGCCGATCGAGCCTAATTTCCCAACCACCTATTGTTTCCGTATTACCGAAAACTAAGCTATATATTATCAAAGCGCAATCCGATTATGTAGGCTAAAGCAATTTGAACCGCATATGATTTTTACTGTAGAGGTAATCCTTTGTTTAAAAAGGGTAGTAGACTCAGCAAACTCCAATAATATACTTTCCGATTTACCATCAAATTCCAAAAAAACTTAATTTTGAAGCAACGTCTGTTCTTAGAAATCTAAACGAAGGTGATATGGCCTTCTGTATGAGATGAACCGCCTTCGCCACCAAAGCAATTCCATCGACTTAGATTGCAGAAACTCTCAATCGACTGCCTTAACACTTGACCCATCTGCATTCAATAGCCTAAACCGAATTGGCGACTCCTCAAACGCATTTGTCTTGGTTAAATCGGAAATGAGCTCTGGCAGATCTGCATAGTTAAACTGCGCCGTCCAGTGCGCCATCAGTGCAATGGTTTTTACATATCCCACTGGATCGTTATGTCGAGTTAATTGCTTTGCACAATCGACATACTGTAGATGAAATAGGGTCGGAATAATGACCCGACAAAGCCCCACTCTTGATAATTCAGCGTTCATCATCAACCTTGAAATGCGTCCGTTACCATCCTCAAAGGGGTGAATATCTGAAATCAGGAATCCATAAAATATAGCTCGAGCTAGCCCTTCTGGAATTGATAATGCTATCTCTGAACACACTTCAAAAGTTCCTCGCACCATCGCAGGTTCAACAAATTTAGTAGTGCCTGCATAATTGACCAGACTCTTCAATTCACCAGGGTTTACCTCGGGCCTTCGTTGCAGCATTTGCTCATGCCATTGCTTGAGACTATTTAAAAATTCCTCTCCCGGTGGGGGCGGGGCATTACGAGTGGGTGAATTAAGAGCCAAACGAAATACGCCCAATACATCATGAGAGTCTTTTGGCCTAGAGGGAATAATCTTATCCTTTAGGACTATTTCCTCAGCCTCATGAATATCAAATTTAGTACCCTCAACATAGTTTGAGAAATAGGACTCAATAA
>Ga0208743_1000178_pt1 | contig 24672 bp, 52 predicted proteins | sample CryBogCBH04Jul08_FD_184615 | JGI IMG/M metagenome (GOLD analysis project Ga0208743, IMG submission 184615) | Freshwater microbial communities from Crystal Bog, Wisconsin, USA - CBH04Jul08 (SPAdes) (version 2) | ecosystem: Environmental > Aquatic > Freshwater > Lake | place: Crystal Bog...
ATACGTTTTCGGATGGGCTTTACTGCAAGAAAATGACAATCCCTAAAGGCTATGTCGCAGGGATGCACAAGCACAAGTACGCACACCTTAGTATTTTGGCTAAAGGTAAGGTAAGAATTAGCACAGACGATTATAATAAAGAAGTAATTGCACCCTTTTGTATTAACATTGAAGCAGAAAAGCATCACATGATTGAGGCTTTAGAGGATTCTGAATGGTTTTGTATTCATGCAACAGACGAAGTAGACGATGTTGATGATTTTTTGATTTCTAGGAGTTAATTATGCCTTTTGCATTTATAGCTGATGCAGTAACAGGAGCAAATCCTCTTACTTTACTTGCGGGTGCTAATGTTGTTAGCGGATTACTTGGTGCTAATGCGTCCAAGAGTGCAGCTCAGACCCAAGCCAATGCAGCTTCACAAGGTCAACAACTCTTACAACAGAATTTTCAAAATCTGCAACCCAACTACACGCCCTATATGCAAACAGGGCAAACAGGGTTGAATCAGTTAAACAATCAGTTGGGATATTTGTCCACTCCAACTCAAACCTATCAACCGATGGGTCAAGCGCAATTTAATGCAAACCTAGCACCTAATTATCAGTTCCAATTGGGTCAAGGTCAAAACGCAGTAAACGCAGCAAGCAACGCAACAGGTGGTTTGATTGGTGGTAATGCGTTAAAAGGACTTGAGGATTACACTCAAAACTATGCGTCTGGTGCTTATCAAAATGCTTTAACAAACTATATGGGCCAACAAGCTCAACAGTTTAACCAAGGACAAGCACAACAAACCAACATCTATAACCGTTTGGCAGGAATAGCGGGGATTGGTCAAAATGCAGTTAGTGGACTTTCTAATCTTGCTACTGGCAATGCTACCAACATTTCTAATTTGGGTGTTGGTGCAGCTAACGCACAAGCAGCGGGAACAGTAGGCGCTTCAAATGCTTTGACAGGTGCATTAACTGGTGCAACCAACGCAAATTATTTAGCATCTTTATTAAATCCTAATGGAGCTAATGCTAGTAGCTCTGGTGGTTATAACTTAAATGCACCTGGAGGAATTGCAAGTTATTTCCAAACAGGGAGTGAAGTATGACAACAACAGTTAATGCAAACTTTTCTGATGTAGCGTCTAAAGTTAATCCTCCACAAGGAATGAGCCTTGGGGATATGCTTAACATGGCTCGTGGTGCTCAAGCATATCAACAATCAGAACAAGCTAATCCTCTTGCATTACAAAAAGCACAAGCTGATCTAATTAGTGCTCAAATTGGTGCAAAAAAAGCACAAGGTACATTAGAACCAGAAATTGAAAAAGCTAAATTGGCTACTGAACAAGCAGGTTACGAAGCTAATACTAAAAAAATTGAAAACATAAGGGCGCAAATTTCTAATCATTCTAGAAGTTTGTTGAAATTAGCTGCTTCTGATGAACCGTTAACGCCTGAAAAATTAAAAGAATGGACGTTAGAAAGATTAAAAAATACAAATGCAACTCCTGAAGCTATAAATCAAGAATTAGCTTATTTGCCAAAAACAGGAACTGATGCAGAATTAAGAAAGTTTATTGCTAGGCACGCAACAGATTCATTGGATGCTGAAGCGCAATTAAACAAACTTTATCCTGCAGCGACTATGGTTAGTGCTGGTGGTAATATTACACCAAGGCAAATGGGTAATGAAGCATTTACAGGAATAAAACCAGGTACTGCAGTTGGGCCATCTATTGCTATTACGCCAACCCCAGGCACTACAACTGTTAATGGTGTTGTTGGTCAATACGATGCGAACGGTAAGTTTGTACCTTTTGATGTTCAACCATCAGGCGCTACTGTTGCACCTAGTGCTATGCCAAATGTCGCACCACAAGGGGCAACACAAAAACCTACAATTAGCAAAACTTCATTACTGCAATTAGATGAGCCTACATCAAGAGGCCAATTAAATGACCAAGAAAAAACTAGATATGCAACTGGTGAAGAAGATTACAAAGCATCAGGTGAAAGAGCACAAATTGCACAAGATGCCAAATTAGCTGCAAGACAAATTAAACGTTCCTTGGCTGCATCTTCAGGTAGTAAAGCTGGTCAAGTTGTTAGGGATGCAGGTCAAATGTTTTTTGGCAATACTGAACTTGATACTTTGGTTAAGAATTTGGCAGAACAACAAGTTAGACAATCAGCGCTTATGGGTTTGAAATCTGTTGCTGCTGAACAAGACTTAAAGACTGCAAATGGAACTGATAAAGTTACCAATGAAGCCTTGGCTCACATTGTTGAAAGAGCAGAAGCAACCAACCTTGCTGCTGAAAAATACAATGCTGCATCAGCTAAATTGCAAGATAAGTATGGTAAAACTAAAGCATTTCTTAATACTGACAACTTTAAAAAGGCATGGTCACAAAACTATGACCCTGTTGCTTTTATTATTCAAAATACAAATCAACAAAATATTCCACAAAAAGACAAAGACACTATCATAGATTACTACACATCTGGTATGAGTCAAAGTCAATTAGATCAATTGGCCACTAAGATGAAAAACCTCAAACGACTAGAACGTGGAGATTTCTGATGCCATTCGATAATGATGATCTTGATCCAGATGTAGTTGCAATTCGTAAAAGAAATGCAGTTTCACAAATACCTGTGGGCAAAAGCCCAATGTCAGGTAAAAATCCTCAGTTACAACCTGAAGATGATTACGATTATGAAAAAGATGTTGATGTTTCAGCATTAAAAAAAAGAAAAGCTAAACCTGCAGAAGAAAAAGATTTAGGTGGGTTTCTGCCATCATGGTTAAAAGGTGGCGGTGAGGCTGGCTTACATACCATTGCATCTGCTTTATCATACCCTGCTAGTGCAGTTGCTGGCATTTATGGTACGTTGACAAGTGGCAAATTTGGAACTCAAGCAGGTGTTCAAGCTGGTGAAGAATTAGCTCAAAAAGTTCAAAGAAGTATGCAAAATGCTGGAACTCAACCAACAACTGAAGAAGGCAAAGCAATACTAGAAAGTTTAGGCGAAGGTTTTGAAGCATTTCATGCCCCACCTGTTTTTCCAGAAGCTGAAGGTTTAAGAATTAGTCGAGAATCAGCTACTGTTGGTGGACAAACTGCCAAACAACAATTGCAAGCACAATTTGGTAATTTAGTACCAAAAGTAAGAATTGAAAAAGCACCAAGCGGATTGCAAAGTGCGGGCGCTGCAGCAACCACTAACCCTGCTATTATCAAAGGCAATATTGATGCTGCAATAGCTAACGCATCTCCTGAATTACAAAATCATATTAAATCACAAGCACCTGAAAACGTTAATTTAAATGCTTTAGAAACAAGAGCATTAGAAGAAAAACATGGTGTTAATTTATTAAAAAGTCAAAGAACAGGTAATACACAAGAATATTCCGAAGCATGGAATAGTCGTGGTAAAAATGGTTTACAAGAAGATTTTGCTCAACAACCAAAACAACTTGCTAAAGCGTTTGAAGAATCTAAAATTAGAAATTCACCAGATATTAGTTCTGAAGCTGATGCCTCAGAATTGGGTCAACATATTATCAATGGTTTAGCAGAAACTGATAAACGTAGAGTTCAAAGTATTGATTCTGCATATAGAAAGTTTCGTGATGCTTACCTTGAATCAAAACAAAAAGCTGGTTTACCTATTGAAAGTGATTTTCCTGTAAATGGTAAACAGTTTTTAGAAAACGCAAATAAAGCGTTAATTAAAGAAGGGGCACAATTTGATGTTCCTGAACCAATTCAAAAACTTTTAGACTTAATTAAAAATAATGATGGTAAATTAAATTACCAAGAATTTTTAAATTTAGACAAAAGATTGGGTGTTGCACAAAGAGAAGGTGTTGGTAGTCAAAGAGCAGCAGCTAAAATTCTTAGAAATGAATTAAATAATATTGAATTAGGCGAAGAAGCTGCAGATTTACAACCTTTGTATTCACAAGCCAAAGCATTAGCAAAAGAAAGATTTGATACTATTGAATCTAACCCTGCTTATGCAGCAGCTATTGATGCAGCTGAAGATGCAAAATTATCTCGTGATGGAGTTAGTTTAGCAGCAGATAAGTTTCACAAAAACTTCATTTCTAATTCAAGCCCAGAAGCAATTAGAAGATTAAAAGGTGAATTGCCACAAGATCATATAGCACATCAAGCTATTGCTTTTGGGGAACTTGAAAGAGTTAAAAGAGCTATAACAAATGCCAATGAATCTAGAATTAAATCTGACCAATTTGCTGAGTTTTTAAAGAACAATAAGTCAAAATTGAGAGAATCATTAAGCCCAGAAGCCATGCAAGATGTAATGGAAATTGGTTTATTGAATAGCAAAATTGGCAAACCAGAAGCGGGCACATTTAATTATTCAAATAGTTATAGTGCTTTATTGTCTGATTTAGCTAAACAAGGTTTATTAACATTGGGTGAGGCTAAATTGGCTGGTGCAACAGGTGGCGTTTCTATTCCTTTGGTTGGTGCTGGCAAATCTTTGGTGCAAAAATATAGCAAAGAAGCATACGCAAATGAACAAAGAAACCCTTTGGCAGGATTAACTAAGGAAAACAAATGAGCGTCAATCTTTCCCCCATATTTAACGCAGTTGCACAGACAACTACGACAGGATTACCTTTGAGTGGTGGTTTGCTTTATACATATCAAGCAGGTTCAACCACACCTTTGGCAACATACTCTGATAGCGCAGGTACGATTGCTAACACCAATCCTTTGACTTTGGGTACTGATGGTAGACCCCAAGTCGAAATTTGGCTTCAGTCTGCTTACAACTACAAGTTTTTGTTGACTGATGCGTTGGGTAATCAAATTGGTACATACGATAATATCTCAGGATTATCTAGCTACTATGGCCCATCAACTGCAGTAACTTCTGTTACAGGCACAAGCCCCATCAATGTAACGTCTGGGGTTACACCTAACGTATCGTTATCAGGTGTAATTGCTCGTGCAAATGGTGGAACTGGCGTGTCTAGCCCCCCAGTATTTTTTGCTCACCAATCCATTGCTCAATCATTTACGACTGCAACATTAACGGTCGTGACGTATAACGTGGTTGACTTTGATTCAAATAGTTATTTTGTTAGCTCAAATAACTCATTCACACCTTTGATTGCAGGGTATTACCAAGTTAACGTTTCATGTACTTTTGCATCAACAACGACAGGTTACCAATGTGGAGTTGGTGTGTCTGTGAGTGGTACTGTTAAAGACTATAACGTTGCTGCTAGTTCTGTTGTGGGTACAGGTGGTACAGATGGTACTACTCCTGTTTGCTCAACAATTGTTTACTGTAATGGTACGACAGACTATATTCAAGGAGTTGCTGCTCAATCATCAGGGGGCACAATTTCTAGTGTCACAGGTTTAAGTAATGCGACCACATTCTCTGTGGCATTTTTAAGAGGTGCATAATGGATGTTGACCCAATTCAATATGGACAGTTGATTGCTAAAGTTGATATGCTTGAGAGTCAAGTGTCTGAGATGTCACACGACATTAAATGCTTATTGGCTATGGCAAACAAATCCAAAGGTGGCCTTTGGGCAGGCATGGCAATAGCATCATTGATGGGTGGCGTGGTTCATTTCTTTGCTGAAAAGTTTCTAAAATGATTGATCCGATTTCAGCTTTTGCGATGGCTCAAGCTGCAATTAGTGGTGTCAAGAAGTGCGTTGAGTTATACAAAGAAGCCAAAGAAGTTGGCGCTGATGTGGTTGAGATTACCGCAGAAGTCACAGGTCACATAGGTTCCTTTATGGAACATAGTGAGACAATGGCTAAAGCGGTTGAGGAATCTAAGAAAACACCCCCAAGTAGGGGGGAAAGTCTCAACAAGCGTGCTTTTGACAACATAATGAAGTTGCGTCAATTGCAAGAAGCGGAAAAAGAGCTAAGAGAGTTCCTGATTTACCAAACACCAGGTTGGGGCGCTATTTGGACAGAGTTTGAAGCGGAGAGAGCGAGGCTCAGAAAGGAGCAAGAATCCGCAGAGCGTGAGGCAAAAAAGCCGCAATGGACGCTTTACGAAAGCGCCAAGAACTCATTGATAAATACAAGGTCAGAGTGGTCGTTAGCATCGGTATTTTGTGCCTTGTCTTGGAATTCGTTGGGTTGATGTACTGGGTACGTCAAGATTACTTAAAAACTAAATATCATTTGGAGAGTGTATGAGCTGGATTGAACAAATTGCCCCCACAATTGCTACTGCTTTGGGTGGCCCTTTAGCTGGTTTAGCCGTTGATGCGGTGTCTAAGGCCATCGGTGTAGACCCTAAAGACGTACAAGACACCATCAATACTGGTAAGTTATCTGCTGAACAAATAGCTTCTATCCAACAGGCTGAATTGACTTTAAAGACCAAAGCTCAAGAAATGGGTTTGGATTTTGAGCAATTGGCGGTCAATGATCGCAAGTCTGCAAGGGATATGCAGATGACAGTTAAGTCATGGATTCCCCCTATATTAGCCATTGGGATAACAATTGGGTTCTTTGGTATTATGTATGGCATGATGTCTGGTCATGTTCAGTCATCTGAGGCGCTTATGATACTTCTAGGTTCTTTAGGGACTGCTTGGACAGGAGTTATAAGTTTCTATTTTGGTTCTTCTGCCTCTAGCCAAGCCAAAGATCAGTTATTGCACCAATCAACACCTGTAGCAAAATGAGTACACTAACCACACACTTCACTTTAGAAGAACTAACCCATACTGACCATCGTGAACTTGACAACACTCCAAATGAAACTGAGAAAGCTAATCTTATGCGATTGGCAGTCTTTTTGGAAGATGTCAAGACATTACTTGGCGGTGCTCCAATTATGGTTAACTCAGCGTTTAGGTCTAAAGCAGTTAATGACTCTGTTGGAAGTAAAGATACTTCTCAGCATAGGGTTGGTTGTGCTGCTGACATCCGTGTACCTGGCCTCACTCCTGACCAAGTAGTACAGAAAATCATCGCATCTGATCTTGGATATGACCAAGTGATTAGGGAATTTGATCGTTGGACTCACATTTCTGTGCCTAACAATGCCTATGATAAACCACGAAAAATGGCGCTTATTATTGACAAACAAGGCACAAGGAAGTACAGTTGAGACTCAGTTGCCAAACTTTTAAGGGGAATTCTTTCCCCTTTTTTTTGCCTTAAAACTGTCACACACAAAAGTGACAATTAGTTATGCAAATCAAAATCATAGATGCAACTGTTATAGAGAACTATGATCTTTTGAATGATCTTCAAAAAGAGTGTTTGCCCCATGATGATTTATATAACGTATTAGATGGATGGTGGTGGATAGCTTATGACAACGATCTCCCTATTGGATTTAGTGGTCTTGTTCGCTCTAAACGTTGGAGCGATACTGGTTATTTTTGCCGCGCGGGTGTTGTTAAGCGATACCGAGGCAAAGGAATACAAAAAGACCTTATCAGAGTTAGAGAACGCAAGGCTAGGAAGCTAGGCTTCAACTGGATCATCACAGACACAACTGATAATCCTCCATCGTCTAATTCTCTTATTTCATGCGGTTACAAACTATTCAACCCCTCTATTCCTTGGGGGGGACGTAGAACTCTTTATTGGAGAAAAAGACTGTGAAATACTATTCTGACGAAGAATTTATCATGTTGTTTCAGTTGTACAAAAGCCCTAGCGTAATGGCTTCTGAGCTTGGTATGTCTGAAAGGGCAATATACGCTCGTAGAAACGCTCTAGAGGGCCGATATGAGATTCAGTTAGAAACCGTAGAGGCTAAGAATAGGGTTGAGCCAAAGCCTCCTAGACTTGATTTAGGCATATTGAACGGCACAGTCATTGTTTTCTCTGATGCACACTTTTGGCCTGGCATCCGTACAACTGCCTATGATGGATTGATTTGGGCCATCAAGAATATGGAAAATGTCAAAGCAGTCATTAACAATGGTGACGCATTTGATGGAGCTAGTATCAGTCGCTTTCCTAGAATTGGGTGGGATAAAACACCATCTCTCGTTGACGAGGTTAAAACGTGCGAGATAGCTCTTGGTGAAATAGAAGACGAAGCCAAAAGGGTTAACAAAAATGTTAAGTTGATGTGGCCTTTGGGCAACCATGACGCTAGATTTGAGAATAAATTAGCTGCTAATGCGCCTCAATATGAGCACATTAAAGGGTTTAGCTTAAAAGACCACTTCCCTGCTTGGCATCCATGTTGGTCGGTTTGGCTAAATGAAACCGTAATCGTGAAACATCGTTGGAAAGGTGGCACACACGCTACTCATGCCAATACCCTTAATTCTGGTGTTTCTATGGTTACAGGGCATCTACATAGCCTCAAAGTAACCCCATACGATGACTATAACGGTACACGATACGGTGTGGATACAGGGACGTTAGCAGAGCCTACAGGCCCACAGTTTGAGAATTACCTAGAGCACGCACCGACCAATTGGAGGTCGGGTTTTGCTATACTTACGTTTCACAAAGGTGTATTATTGTGGCCTGAAGTGGTAAAAGTGTACGATAAAGACCACATCGAGTTCAGAGGACAAGTTATAAAGGTCTAACATGACAAACTTTAAGATTACCCAAACTAAAAATAAACCCACTAAAGGTGAAGTTTACGAAGTTATTCGTGAGCACAAAAAGGAACGTGAAAAAATCATGGCGCTTGAAAAAGAATTGCGTGCCCATGAGAAGACAGACATGACTCACGCACATCCAATGCACTCACCTAGTGCAACAGTTCACGGTCAAACCCAAGCCCCATTACCTAACATGAGAAAGTAATCGGTCAATCGTAACGTTTAGGGCATTCAATTCTTCCATCTTTTGGATAGCCCACATACGTTTCTGACCATGCCATCCCATGATTGGCCCTTGGTGGCAGTCTTTACATAACGCAACACAGGTATAGGTCAAGCCTTGTTTTATATGGTGGGCATCCGATGGGCCACTTGCATCACAGACCGAGCAAGGTAGCTCTTTAACCCTACCTAAGTGCTCACGTTCACGCTTAGTGAGCTTGCTATTCATGGGAACGGATTCCAAGCCTCTCAGAAGCCTCTCTGGTGCGAAATATATCAATGGATAACCTAGAGGCCTCAAGTTCGTATTTAAGCGTTTCCTCGACCTTTACAGCGTCTACAAGCTCGTTTATGGTCTGAGCGTACAACTCACTAGCGTAAGCCTCACGTTCTTGGGCAGAAACTTGGGTGTAGCCATTTTCCAACGCATCACGCATCGCATGGGCTTTGATGGTCTTTAATTTCATCTCAGCGCCTATCCGTCTAGATTTAGCACTTGCGTACACACTAGCGTTTAGGGCTATAAATTCTGCGTGTTTTTCAGGGTTCATAGCGCATCCACAAGTTTAAGCACCCTAATGGCTGACTCAATGTCGGTCACAATAGCCAACGTTCCCCCAGGCCATTTTCCGTGGAATGTAATTTGGTCTTCAGTAAGGTTGTTTTTGCCAAACTTGACTTCCATCAAGATGGTATGTCTCTTATAGCCAACAAGCAGATCAGGAACACCTTTACCCACAGTTGCTAGGGAAACCACAAAAGCACCGTGATCTCTCAGAGCTTTAACGATTTCAACGTGATTCTGATCCACTCGTGCTGCTCTCATTTTCTAATTCCTTAATTCTCGCTGCAATGGCCTTACCTAACCCTGTAAATAGACCTGTTGGGTCTTTCTCCATGATCCCAACTTGGTATCGTGCGTGGTCAATCCAACCTGGCATCATGGCTAGACGTGCGTAATGGTCAATAAATTGCTCAATTTCAAACATCATTCTGAGAGTATATTCCATGCAACTGCTGCCACTCTAGGAACTTGTCCATTGCCAATGGCTTTAAGTCTGTCCACTCTAGAGGCCATCCCATTAACCACTCGACCCACGTTGGGTTCAACCGGCCATCCGTAGTTGGCTCTAAGCTCATCACCACTTCTCCAAGATTGCTTTTCCAATGTTGGTTGGTCGGGTCTAGATGTCTGCTGATTGCGTGTCTTGAATCCTGGCAAACTGGTGTGGGCCACTTCTTTTGCGACAATCCAAATTCTATCTCTCTGATGTGGCGCTCCAATGTCACCTGCTCCCAACACTCCCCATCTCGCATTAAACCCCATTGAGGCCAAGTCTCCAAGAACTCGTCCAAGCCCCCTAGAAGTGAGCATTGGTGAGTTTTCCACAAAGACGTGCTTTGGTCGTACCTCGTGAATGATGCGAGCCATTTGTCCCCACATTCCTGATCGTTCTCCGTCAATTCCTGCGCCTTTTCCTGCTGCTGAGATGTCTTGGCATGGAAATCCTCCCGAAACAACGTCAACAATTCCTCTCCACGGTCTTCCGTCAAAGGTTTTAACGTCATCCCAAATCGGGAAAGGCGGGAGAAGACCGTCATTTTGTCGGGCGCACAATACGCTTCCTGGATAGGCTTCCCATTCGACTGCACAGACTGTTCGCCATCCGAGCAAATGTCCCCCAAGTATTCCTCCACCAGCGCCTGCGAAAAGAGCCAACTCATTCATTTACCCATCCTTAATGCTTGTAATTTAGCTTTGATTTCTTCAGGCATAGGCACAACTTGTTTGGAGTGCTCCTCTAAAGCCTTTAAGAAGGTGTTTTCTGGGACTTTTGGGGCGATTTCAGGAACTTCTGCACCATCCCATCGTTGTTGGTTCAAATAAACGCTTGGAGCAGGTATAAACGCACCGTTATCCTTGCGCCATTGATCGGTTGTTTTCATCCACTCAACGTGCTTGATGATCTGATCGCAACACGACTCACAATAGCTTTTAGCCCAGATCGCTAGGCATTTTGATTTGCCCCCTTTTCTAGGTGACTTAGGCCAAGCGTTCCAAAATCTATCAAATCCTGATTCAAATAACATTCTTTTTCCTTAATGACTTCATACTTGCCACAACTTTCACAATTCCAAACTTGTCCTGCTTTGACTTCATGTTGTTTGACAATTCCTCCACAACTACATAACCTCATAATTAGTCCTTAAAGTTATCCACAATGGTGCTTTTTGGTGAACGTTTGAGCAAAGCATAGCCTAACCGTACCAAAACGAGTTTCGCTCTATGCCTTGATGGGTGCTTTTCGGAGCCACGTCATCGCATTGCACTATGCCAGACTATTTTCAACCACCACGCTCTAGCAATTCGCCCACGTTCCCTGATCTGGTTTGCTCGTGTTTCAGGGTATCTCGTACACAACCACCGACGTACCGCATTGTGTAGTCCAAAAGCAAAAACCCCATAATTCACTCTGTGGTCTTGGCTCTTGGCGAGAGCAACAGCAAAACGTATGACGCTAATCAAAAGTTCCGCTTGCTGTCTAGCAAGACCACACAGAAAACTATGGGGTTTTATCATTAGCGTCTACGTCCGATGCCACTCAGACGGTTTGGATTATACATCAGCTTTTTTTTTAGCGGTGCGGATAATTATTGTTTTCACACGATCTCTGTCGCACAAATCCAACTTTTTCATTTTTAATTGATATTTCACGTTGCAATCATCGCAAGGTGAGACAACTTCACGAGCCAAACGAGCTAGTTCTACCCAACTCCTAAAGTGTTCGTAACTGGGAAAGCATTTTGGGTAATCCATTTTTCCATCATAAAGTGTTGTAAATTTATTTAATATTAGGGTAATCCCTAATACAAATATGTTGACAATGATTTAAGATTCACTTGCGTTAACAAAAAGGAGAACGCAATGTCAAGGACTGAAGCCAATCAGATTTTGAGTAATTGGAAGCATGGGATGATTTATCCCTTGTACATAATTAACCAGGCTCTAATGACTACAGGTGACCTATGACAGAAGTTGAAAGCCTCCAGTTTGAGTTGAAGAATATTCAAGAATTACTTTTTGAATATGCGATGGAACTTAACCGAAAACAAGCTATCATTAACAGACTGACCAAAGCGCCTTTATCTGACGAACGTTTATACTCTTTGTACAGACATTCGATGGATTGGAGAAAGTTTGCTAGGGATGTTGAGAGAGAGCATGGTATCGGAGAACCAGAGCTAGAGGAAGACAGTTACTACGATTAACGCCCGCAAGGGACTTTTAAGGAAACATTATGATTGACACAGGCAAAGTCGTGATCGGTAAATTTTACGAGCCACGCAAACCACACACCATCACCCAAGAAGAAGAACTCATCAAGTTCATATTGACCGCTAAGACAAAACCATTGTCTGAGGTTGTTCTTCCTTACATCTACGCAACCGCACTATTTGTTCTAGCTCTAGATTTATTTTTCTGGAGATAACATGAACGCAGAATACTGTATTGCCAATGCCAAGCAATTGGCAGAGATGTACTACGCACTAGAAGACACAGACTATTCAAGACGAATGGGCTACATCTATCGCATTGGTATGCTTGAGAGCTACCTAAGAACTGCGTTTCAAGAAATAGAAATCCTCAAAGACACATTGTCTGATTTAGAACAATTAATGAAGGTGACTGAATGAAAAACATAGCAACGGCCTTGGTAAAGGCACAAAAAGAGTTTGGCCCTGCGCTAAAGACATCTACCAACCCACACTTTAAATCACGTTATGCTGACTTGTCTGCGTGTATTGAGGCGGTAATTGATGGGTTAAATAACAACGGTATTTTCTTGACTCAAAGACTAATGTCAAACGATGCTGGAGTTAACGTACAGACCGTATTGCTCCATGAGAGTGGTGAGATGCTTGAGTGTGGAGATATATTTATCCCTGCCAACAAACACGATGCCCAAGGGTTTGGGTCTGCCCTGACCTATGCTAGACGCTATTCGCTAATGTCTGCTTGTGGGATAGCTCCTGAAGACGATGATGGTAACGCTGCGGTGCGTAAGACCACTGTGAATGAGAGTGTAATGATAGATCACATTACCAACATCAAGAGTGTGAGCAATGTGAACGATTTACAGGTTGCGTACAAAGACGCTTACCAAGCAGCTCAAGGTGATGCAGTATGGCAGAAAAAGATTATTGCAACCAAAGATGAGATGAAAGCGAAGTTCAAATGAAAGCATTTCCACTTCAATTTAAATGGGATAAAGAATTTGATGGTTATAACGGCATGGATTTGCGAGACTGGTTTGCTGGTCTTGCTTTACCAGTAATCATGCCCGACAACAGAGCATATCCAATGGATGCGGCAAAAGCGGCATATGAGTTTGCAGACGCCATGATGAAAGCGAGAGAAAAATGATTGACGAAGATGTTGTACACGAGTACAGGATGCTAGAACAAGCACAGAGAAACTACAGATATTTGTTAAACAGAGCACCACATTGTCGTGACCCAGAGCACCCTGGTTGCGAGCGATGTGAAGAAACAGAGGAGTGGGACGATGAGGTTATTTAATGTTGACTTGGATAAGAACGGTGAATTGTGGGTCAAGCCTACAGATGAATTCAATACGTTTGAATCTGAGGAAAAGAGAGAGTTTTACAAATTGTTAAAAGAGATAATGTCGCAGTATTACTACGATGAATTGGCAGCAGATATATTAAAGGACAGAAAATGAGAATTAACGTAAACAAGTCTGAGTTGATAAAAATGATTGTGTCTTACATGGAGATGGTTCACCAGTTTGAGCCTGATGACTTTGCACACATTGTTTTTTACGATGAAAAGATGGACAAGCTCGATATTGACTATGTTGGGATTAGCTATGTATCCGATGAAGCAAAGCGAACTGATATTTGATGGCGCTGACTACGATCACGAGCGTGATAGTCAAAGGCTAACAGGTCAACTATTGCGAGTGAAAGAAGCTATCAACGATGGGAGATGGTATACGCTTAAACAGTTGAGCGAGATTACTGGTGACCCTGAAGCGAGTGTAAGTGCTCAGTTGAGGAATCTTAGGAAACCTAGATTTGGGGCTTACACGATCAACAAACGATACATCAAAGCGGGTTTGTACGAATACGCTTTACAAAAGGATTACTGATGACTAAAGAAGAAATTATAGAAATGGTTAGAGTGGCTGGAGGTTATAGCCCTGAAAAGTATCCAGATGAATGGCGTTTGGATGTTGACGATTTATCACGTTTTGCCAAACTAGTAGCAGAAAAAGAACGTGAAGAATGTGCAAATATTTGTGAATATTATGAGGATTACGCTAAAGGTGATACCAATTACCATGCAACACTAATCCGAGCAAGGGGACAAGAATGACTGAACAAAAAACAGGATTTACTATTTATAAACCACCTAAACCAGTTGGTTATTGGTGTTTGTATGGAGGTGGACATACAACAAAATTTGCAATGTATGCAAAACCTACTAATGAACAAATCAAAAACACAACAGAATTGTTGGGATGGATTTGGGAGGATGCAAAATGACTAAAGAAGAAATCATTGAGATGGTTATGCAAATAGGTGGATGTGAAAGACCAGAGGATGATTCACCTGCATTAAAAATGTTTATAGACTTTGCCAAATTGGTAGCAGAAAAAGAACGTGAGGCGTGTGCTGAAATTTGTGATGGTTTTTACTTATCATGGATAGACATACAAGGTAGATATGAATTCATGGGTGAGGGAGCAAGCGAATGTGCTGGTGCAATCCGAGCAAGGGGACAAGAATGACTGACGAAGACTATCATTTAGATGCTAGGTCTTATTTAATCGGTTTGTTTGATAAAAAGCCTTGGGTAGGACTGACGGAAGATGAGATTCATGAGTGTTTTGAGGAATGTTGCAATCTTAAAGTTGTTGACCCGAAAGGCGGTGTTAGAGGAAGCGTAAACATTTTTGATGTGGGTATGGCAATTGAAGCCAAGCTCAAGGAAAAGAATACATGAGTGATGTAGAACAAAGAACGGAGGCTTGGCATTTACAACGATTAGGCAAAGTTACGGCCTCAAGGGTTGCAGATGTCATAGCCAAAACCAAATCAGGGTACTCAGCAAGTCGTGAGAACTATATGGCACAGTTGGTGGTTGAAAGACTCACTAATAAGCCAAGCGAGGGTTTTACCAACGCTGCGATGCAATGGGGTACTGAGACAGAGCCACTTGCTAGAGCTGCCTATGAGCTTCACAAGGGAATTTTGGTTGAGGAGGTAGGGTTTATTGACCATCCAACGATTGAGATGTCTGGGGCTTCTCCTGACGGCTTTGCAGGGGATGGATTGATAGAGATCAAGTGTCCCAACTCAGCAACGCACATTGACACATTGGTCAAGAACAAGATTCCTGACAAATATGTGCCTCAAATGGTGTGGCAGATGTTGTGTACAGGTCGGACTTGGTGTGATTTTGTAAGTTTTGATCCGAGGATGCCTGAAGATTTGCAGCTTTACATCCAAAGATTGAACTTAGAGCAACTTTATGCCAAGTCGTTGGAAGAAGAAATTAGACAGTTTTTGTTAGAAGTTAGTGAAAAAGTAAACATTTTAAGGAGTTTAAATGTCAAGAACGCAATATGAAGTGACCGCAATTGTTGGGTCTTATACCAATGCAAACGGTGAGAAAAAGAACAGATACCAAAGAATTGGGTCGGTCATTGATACTAAAAATGGATTGATGTTAAAACTAGACCTTATGCCTTTGACTGACGAGCATTGGAATGGTTGGGCATATTTAAATGTACCCAAGCCAAAAGAGCCAAAAGAGCAGTTTGAGGATAGTAGTATTCCATTTTGATTTGTGATATAGTAAAAGCGCTACAAGAGTAGTGTTTTTTGCAAAGAAACAAAGGAATTAAAAATGGGTTATCCAAAAATGGAAAAAATGCCTAAGGGCGTTATGTCATCAGATATGACTGGTGACAAAAAGGTTAGCGTTCCTAAAATGGACAAAGAGAAGTTTGTGCCTGGCGCATCTGGTGAGAAGATTCCTAAGGGAGCTTTGAGCAGCGACACAAGTGGTGAGCGTAAGATGCCCATCGAAGGTGGAGTTGGCATGGGTAAAGCAGACGGTATTGGTATGCGTGAAGCATCACACATGGGCCATCACGATGGACGCATGGGTGAGATGAAGGGTAAGGTTTCAGAAGAATCTTGCTACGATCACAAGCGTTACGATCACGTTCAAGATATGTAAAAAGCGAAACCCCTAGAAGATTGCAGTCTTTTAGGGGCTTCTAGCCAACACAAAAGGAGTTGTGATGGATAGTAATTGTAAGTCATGTCGTTATTTCTTGGGTAAAGATACACTAGGGCAATGTCGTAGGTATCCTGTCTATCAAAACAGACATGAGAACGAATGGTGTGGAGAATTCGAGAATAGAAAATATTCCGATGAACCCACGCCTATTCCTACTTTTGAGAGCATGGCGAGGGAACTAACGAGTTTACCTATGTACCAAGAGCCAAAGAAACGTGGGAGGCCAACAAAAAATGCTTAAACCTTTGAGAGATCGAGTGGTTGTGAAGCCGTTGGTCAGAAACATATCTGACATAATCTATGTTGATAATAAAGAACCCTTTAATGAAGGTACTATTGTTGCTATTGGGCCATTGGTCGATCAGGCAATGGTTGGTGACTTTATTAAGTATGGGAACGGTGATTATCTTAACTGGCCTGTTCAGAGAATAGACGGTCAAGACTATCAAATTATCCAAGAGGCAGATATATGCGCCATTCTAGAGGAGTGATTATGTTTGAGACTACAGACAGAGATTTCAGATACGAAGTTGCACGTTACGCTATTGACCAAGTTGGCCCTGAAACAACAGATTGGGTAGAGTTGGCTGACTTGCTAGTAGCTTTTGCTGAAGACGAGATTGAGTGGGAAGAAGACGAGGAAGATGATGGCGAGTAAACCTGGACTTTATGCAAATATCCACGCTAAACAGGCTCGGATAGCAGAGGAGAAGGCCAAAGGTGAGAAGGTAGAGCGTATGCGTAAACCTGGCACTAAAGGCGCTCCTACTGCTAAAGCGTTCAAAGATAGCGCAAAGACGGCAAAGAAATGAAAAAACACGACAAACCTATTGAGCATAAGACCACAGGGAAAGGTAAGACCTACAACCCTACGGACAAAGGCGCTGGTATGACTGCCAAAGGAAGGGCAGAGTACAACGCTAAGAATGGCTCAAACTTGAAAGCACCTGCCCCAAACCCCAAGACTAAAAAAGACGAGGGGCGTAAGGCATCTTTTTGTGCCCGCATGGAAGGGGTAGTAAAGAACGCTAAAGGGCCTGCAGAAAGGGCTAAAGCATCATTAAAGAACTGGAACTGTTAAATGCCACTAATCAAAGGTAAGTCTGAGAAGACTCAAAAGAAAAACATCGAAACCGAAGTAAAAGCCGGTAAACCCATCAAACAAGCGGTAGCGATCAGTTACGCCATCAAACGTGAAGCAGTTAAAAAGACAGAAAAGAAAGGTAAAAAATAATGTTTAACTTTACACATTCAACCCAAGAGGTTAATTTGGTCATCCAAGCACTTGAGCACAAGATTAGAGACTTGACTGAGTTGTTGAACAAAATGGTTCAGAACGCACAAGCTCAAGCCCCCAAGCCTGAAGTTCAAGAAGCACCAAAGGCTGAATGATGCCAGGAGGACGCCCAACCGATTACGATGAGTCATTCTGCGATAAAGTCGTGGAGTTGGGCGCTATGGGTAAGTCTGTAGAGCAAATAGCCAAAGAACTAGGCTTTGCTATTAGAACTTTATACTTATGGAGAGATACTTATCCACAGTTTATGCAAGCCTTAAACACAGCTAAGGAATTAGAGCAAGCATGGTGGGAAGATCAAGCTCAAGCGTATATGTTAGAGCACAAAGATGGGCCAAAACTGAACGCAACATTGTGGTCTAGGTCGATGGCTGCTAGGTTTCCTAAGAAGTATAGAGATAACTCTAAGATTGAGTTGACTGGTGAAGGTGGAGCGCCATTGATTCCACACATACAAGTTAGTTTTGTAAAGCCCAATGAATGAAATTCAAGAGGCGATAAGTAGGGCAGAGTTTCCCCAAAAACTCCAATGTTTATTTGTTCCTGAAAAAGCTCGCTATCGCACGATCTATGGCGGTCGTGGGGGTGGCAAATCTCACTCGGTCGCAAAAGCGCTATTGGTCAAGGGAGCAATGGCAACCTTACGCATTTTGTGTGCTCGTGAGTTCCAAACGTCTATTAGGGATTCTGTACACAAACTACTGTGCGACCAAATCGAGTTATTGGGTTTGTCAACGTTTTACGAAATAACCCAAAATTCTATACGAGGTAAAAATGGTACAGAGTTTGCCTTTGTTGGGTTGAAGAATAACATTGCTAACGTAAAATCATTTGAAGGAATAGACATTTGTTGGGTGGAGGAGGCCCAAACGGTTTCAAGAATGTCATGGAACATATTGATTCCAACGATCCGAAAAGAGGATTCTGAAATATGGATCACGTTTAACCCAGAGTTAGAAACGGACGAAACCTATCAACGCTTTATTGTCAATGCGCCTGAAAATTCCGTAGTTGCCAAGGTCAATTGGTCTGACAATCCTTGGTTTCCTGAAACGCTACGACTAGAGAAAGACGCACTAAGAGCAAGAGACCCAGAGGCCTATAACACGGTTTGGGAGGGTCTATGTAGGCAAACGGTAGATGGCGCTATCTTTGCCAAAGAAATCCAATTTGCAGAGCTAGATGGGCGCATCACTAGAGTGCCTTATGACGCTACAAAGCCTGTACACGCCATTTTTGACCTTGGGTGGAGTGATGCTACTGCCATTTGGTTTATGCAGTTTGTAGGCATGGAAAATAGGCTTATAAGGTACTTTGAGACTAACCAAGAAACCATGTCTAGCATCCTCAATAAGATGCAAGGATTTGGGTATATCTACGATACTTTGTGGCTACCCCATGACGCAGAGAACAAAACTTTGGCTGGAAATGGTCGAAGTATTGAAGAAATTGTACGAAATTTGGGTTATAAGACTAGAATAGTGCCTAAAGTACCAATTGTGGATTCCATTAACGCTGCGAGAACTATTTTCAGTAACTGTTACTTTGATCGTGAGAACTGCCATCAAGGGCTAGAAGCTCTGAGGCATTATCGCTATGAAGTAGACCCTGATACTGGGATGTTCTCTAAGACGCCTTTACATGACAATTACAGTCATGGAGCAGATGCGTTTAGGTACATTGGGCTAATGATTAGCGAGCCTAAAAAAGTCGTTAAGAAAGCGCCTGTAAATATTCAATCTTCTTGGATGGGTTAAACATGGTAGATGATCTTGAATCTAGCGACTTAATAGCAGACGCACAAGCCTTTTTGCACTTATGTGTAGAGGCAGATATGATGAACCGTACTGAGGCGCTAGAAGACCTTAGATTTAGCGCTGGTGACCAATGGCCTGTTGAGATTCAAAACTCACGCACTTTAGAGTCACGCCCATGTCTAACTATTAACAAGGTAGACGCATATTGTCGACAGATTACTAACAACATACGCCAACAACGCCCACGCATCAAGGTTCATGGTGTAAACAATGAATCTGATGAGAAGATGGCAGACATCCTCACCGGCATTTGTAGGCACATCGAGGTCAACTCAGACGCAGACCAAGCCTATGATAACGCTGCAGACTACGCAGTTCGCATGGGTTGGGGTTTTATTAGGGTCAATACAGACTATGTAAGAGAAGATTCTTTTGACCAAGAAATCTACATCAAGTCAATAATGAACCCATTTACGGTTTATTTTGATCCTAATTCCATATTGCCTGACGGTTCAGACGCAGAGAAAGTTCTAATTACTGAGGTTATTTCTAAGAAGCAATTTAAGGATATGTACCCTGACGCAGACGAGGGTGTTCAGTTCAACCAAAGGGGAGCTGGGGACACAAATGCAGAATGGGTGATGAAAGAAGATATTCGCATCGCAGAATACTTCTATACAGTACGCACAAAAACCAAGTTATTGCTTTTGGCAGATGGGTCAAAAATATACAAAGACTTGTATAAAGGTGACCCAAATTTAATCATCGACCAAAGGGACACGGTCAAGAAAGAAATCCGTTGGGCAAAGCTCACAGGGATGCAAATCCTAGAAGAAGGCGTGTGGGCAGGTCGTTATATCCCTATCGTTCCTGTTTACGGTCACCAATTGATCGTTGAGAACAAGCGCAAAAAGTTTGGTTTGGTGCGCCAGGCTAAAGACCCACAAAGGATGTACAACTTTTGGCAAACGTCAATGACTGAATCCGTGGCTTTAGCGCCTAAACCTAAGTGGTTGTTGGCAGAAGGTCAAGACGAGGGCCATGAGAACGAGTGGGCACAAGCTAACGTTAAATCTGCGCCTGTGCTCAGATATAAGCAAGTGGACATCGAGGGCAGACCAGCTCCTGTTCCTACTCGCATCCAACCTGAAGCGCCTCCTGCGGGCATTATGACCGCCTCTGCCCAAGTTTCTATGGACTTGCAAGCAGTTATTGGCATTGTTGATCCTAACCAATTGCCCCAAGGTAACATTTCAGGCAAGGCTTTGAACGGTCAACAACAACAAGTTGATTTGTCAAACTACCACTTTTACGACAATTTAACTCGTTCTATTCGTCACATTGGTAAAATCATCCTAGATTTAGTGCCTAAGATTTACGACACAGAGCGTGTGATGCGTATCATTGGTGACGATGGTAAGCCTGACTTGGTGACCCTAAACACACCTGGAACTGACGAGTTTGGCATCAATAAGATACTGAATGACGTAACGGTTGGTGAGTATGATGTGGTGATGGACACAGGCCCAGGGTATAACTCCAAGCGCCAAGAGGCAGTTCAAGCCATGATGCCCTTGTTTAGCGCAGACCCACAACTTATGCAAGTCGCTGGTGACTTATTTATTCGCAATATGGACTTCCCAGGTGCTCAAGTCATCGCAGATCGTTTGGCAGTCAATAACCCATTGGCTAACATTGACAATAAATCTGCTATTCCCCCACAAGTTCAGATGCAATTGGCTCAGTCTCAACAACAAACTCAAGCCTTGCAACAACAGATTCAACAGTTGCAGATGGCTATGAAGCAACGCCAAGACATTGAAAGTGTCAAACAAGACGCAGAAACTAAGCGTGAACTCATGCGTCAGACTGCCAAGGCGCACAACACAGAATCTATGCTTGAAGCTCGTGTACACGATGTGAACACCAAAGCAATTACAAGCCAAAACAAGACAGAAATTGAGTCAATCATGGAGTTGTTGTTGCACCACATGGACACAGGGCGTTTAGAGCGTGAAATCGCTGCTAGAAACGCTGAACAGTACCAATATGCAAACCAATCTGTTCAATCCATAAGTTGACAAAATAAGCATTTCGTGTTAAAAACACAAAACCTTACCTATGAGGTTCATAGGGTAAATTCTTGAGGAAACTCATGTCTGAAAAAGAAGCGAGCCAAGTGCTCACAAGTGAAAATTCTGGTGATTTTTATGCTCAAAAATTGGGTTTAGCTAACGAGACACCTGTAGAAGCTGCAGAACCTACAGAACCTCCAAAGAGTGAACCTGAAGCGTTAGAAGAACCAAAACCAACAGAAGAACCGAAGCCCAATAAACTTGAAAAGAGGTTTTCTGACATAACAAAGCAACGTGAGATGGCTCGTCAAGAAGCTGAACGAGAGCGTCAACGTGCTAGTGAGTTGGAAGCTAGGTTGAGAGAACTTGAGGCCAAGATTTCGCCAAAGCCTAATCTTGATGAGGAGCCAAGGCCTGACCAGTTTCAGGACGCATTTGAGTATGCAAAGGCTTTAGCTGAGTTTTCAACCGAGAAAGCGTTAAAGCAACGTGACCAGCAAGAGGTAGAGAGAAGGCAAGCGGAGGAACGTGCCAAAACATTTGAGGCATGGAACAAACGCCAAGCAGAGATCAAAGCCGAGTTGCCTGATTACGATGACATGATTGCATCTAGTGAGGTTGTTGTGAGCGACCAAGTTAGAGATGCGATTTTCGAGAGTGATGTAGGCCCAAGAATCCTATACCACTTAGCAGAAAATCCTGAAATAGCTGAAAAGCTAGGCAAGATGTCAACGCTAGGCGCTTTACGAGAAATTGGGAAGTTAGAGGCAAGGCTTGAAAAAGCTCCTCAAGAAGAAGTGAAACCTGTTGTGAAATCAAACGCACCGAAACCGATTAGCCCTATTCGTGCTTCTAGTGCTGCTACAGATACCAATGTTGACTCCAATGGTGAGTTTCATGGTACTTATCAGCAATGGAAAGAACAAAGACAGGCTAAGAAGATTAGGTAAAACTTTTTTCTTTTTAAAGGATATAAATCATGGCAAATAATCTGCTTACCATATCCAAGATCACCAATGAAGCGTTGATGGTCTTGGAAAATGAGTTGACTTTTACATCAGAGGTCGATAGAAATTACGATGACCAATTTGCGGTTGTCGGAGCTAAAATCGGTAATACCGTAAACGTCCGTTAAGAGTCTGCGGACGAAAAACCCTTTCTGATTGACTTGGACGCCTAGAAGTAGGTTACAAGGGGCAAGCAAGAGAAATCTGTGCAGCCTGAACGACTAAGTGAAGGGGCGCTAAAGAAATTTAGTGATGCGATAGTCTGACCTACCGTATAACAAAGGAAGCGGTAGAGAGAAATCCGAAGCGGTTTCTCCCGCAGAGATGCGAGTAACAATTGACCTGTGAGACCAGGTCGCTTTATCGGTACAACTGGCCCTGCTTTGAACGTTGAAGACTTCAACGAGACTAGCGTTCCTGTGACTTTGAGCACTCAATTCCACGTTGACACTCAATTCACCACGCAAGACTTGGCTTTGTCTCTCGATATGTTTAGCGACCGTGTGCTTAAGCCCGCAGTTGCAGCTATCGCCAACAAGATTGACCGTGACGGTTTGGTCATGGCTAATCTGAACACCGCCAACATCGTTGGTACACCTGGTACACCTCCCACAGGTTTGATTACATACTTGACTGGTCAAGCGTATTTGGACTCTGAAGGTGCTCCTCGTGACGGACGTAGATCATGTATCGTTGAGCCTTTCACTTCTGCAACCATTGTTGACTCATTGAAGGGACTTTTTGTTCCCCAAGAGGCAATTGGCGAGCAATACAGGAAAGGGCTTATGGGCCGAGACAGCGGCGGCATGAACTGGCGTCTCGATCAAAACGTTGTAGCCCAAGGTTTTGGATTCTGGACAGGTTCTACTGCTGGTTCTATCACCGTTAACGGTTCTAACCAAGGTCTCGCATCAGGTTGGGCGCAAACTTCTACCATCAACATTACTGCAACTGCAACAGGTACATTGAACCCTGGTGACGTTATCAATTTTGCTGGTGTGTACGCAGTTAACCCCCAAAACCGTCAAGCGTATGGTTCTAACAAGTTGCGTAATTTTGTTGTTAAATCAGCAGTTGCGTTGACTAACGGAAACACAAGCGTGACAGTTAGCCCCGCTTTGATCTACGGTGGACAGTTCCAAAACGTAACTGCTTCTCCCACATCAGGCGTTGCAGTAACACCTTACCAAATCGGTGTGTCTTCCAACTCTGTGTACTCTCCCCAAAACATTATCATGCACCGCAATGCTTTCACATTGGCAGTCGCTGATCTTGAGTTGCCCGAGGGTGTTCACTTTGCTGGTCGTGCAAGCGACAAGGAAATTGGATTGTCAATGCGTGTTGTGCGTCAGTACACCATCAACAATGACTCAATCCCAACTCGTCTTGACGTTCTTTATGGATGGGCACCGCTCTATCCTGAACTCGCTTGCAGAGTTGCAGCTTAATTAACCCAAGGAGATTAAATTATGGCAAATCCAGGACCAGCAACCACAGTAAGCAATCACCCACAAAACTTGGCTACAAACCAAGCGTTGCGTTTGATTGCATCTGCACAATCCGTTAACTTGTCACAAGCCGGTGATACCGCTATGACAGTTATTGACGTTAGTAAATTTGTACCAGTTAGCGTAATCATCACCAATGGCTTGAACTCTAGTGGTAACACAACCACTATTGCTACTGCTACTGTTGGCGTTTACACAAACACAGGTGCAACAGGTTCGACCGTATTGACTACCGCTGCTTTAACTAGCAACACAGGTGGCCCTTATGTGACAATCTCTAGCGCAACAAATGCAAACACCGCTATTTCTAGCTTCTCCAATATGTACGTTAATGTTGGAACTACGATTGCAGCGACTTGTGACGTATTTGTTTATGGCTATGACCTCACATTTTTACCTTAATTTGTGAGTAAATAAGGAAAAGGCCATCCTCAAAAGGGGTGGCTTTTTTCGCTTTTAAGATACAATAAATCATTCTTTAAAGGAATAACCATGTCAAAAACTACCATTTGTCGTGGAAATGTTATAGCGCATACAATTTGCCAATTAACATTACCCGCCACAACCTTTTCTACTACAACCACAGAAGTTACGATTGCTTGCCCTGGTGTTAAAGCCACGGACAAGATTCAAGTTCAAGTTGACGCAGCGATGACTGTAGGTGTTGGTATTGGCAATGCTTATACAAACGCAGACAATCAAATTACTGTTCGTTTGATGAACTTGACAGGAACTTCAGTAACACAAGCTGCTGCTACATTGTTGGTTAGCGTTAAATCTTGTGAAGATAATCCTTTGCCTGTTAACGTGGTCTAAAAATGTCAAATACATCAGTATTTAGAATTGCTGGCCCAACTAGCGCTATTAGTG
>Ga0208743_1000182_pt1 | contig 24230 bp, 22 predicted proteins | sample CryBogCBH04Jul08_FD_184615 | JGI IMG/M metagenome (GOLD analysis project Ga0208743, IMG submission 184615) | Freshwater microbial communities from Crystal Bog, Wisconsin, USA - CBH04Jul08 (SPAdes) (version 2) | ecosystem: Environmental > Aquatic > Freshwater > Lake | place: Crystal Bog...
ATCCAAAGTCCAAGCAAGTTTTTCAAATCTTGCTCGTATGGGCTTAATGTCGTCATCAATATTCTTCATGATGACAATATAACATTTTAGCCTATTATGTTATATTTAATTATTAACAGCTCCTTAGCTTCATGTTTTATAAGGTGTATCTGTTTACTTCTTGTCCTTTTTTGTGTTTTACACCGAATCACAGCATAATGAAGAGAAAAATTTCAGTTTATTATCTATTTCTGACTCTTTTTCTAGGGGCGTGTATAACAGTACTCTTTGGGTGGTGTGTGCGTCATGTGTATATGGGTAATTATAGTCTTGGTACCTTTGGTAAGGCGATGGTCTCTATTGCATCATTTCCTTCGTTGGCAAAAGAGGTGGTGCTTGATATCACTGGAAATGGCTCCGGTCAGGTGATTGAAGATCGTTTTCCTTCAATGGACGGGTTTAAAAAATCGGGAAAGTTGCAAGCCGGTACAAGTGAAGATAAGGGGTATATTCTTCTCTCATCATATGATAATATAAAAAAACAATCTACGGTACAATTGCTTCGCATTCGGGATCAGCAAATCCTAAAAGAGTGGACGCCAGATATTGATGCAATATTGAAGAGGGTAAAGAGCAAATCTCGAAAATCAAATGCGTGCATTGTACATCCGATTTTATTAGAGAATGGTGGTTTAGTTTTTGGTATGGACTCGCTCATAAAAATTGGGCCTACATCCTCTGTTGAGTGGATTGCTGATTGTATGTCTCATCACTCGCTGGAGAAGGATGCAGCGGGGAATATATGGGTATGTTCAAGGATGAAACCCTCTTCTTATGAAGGAGTTTTGAGTCTTCTTGATGATGCGATTGCCAAAATATCTCCTAAAGGAAAAGTGCTCTTTAAAAAATCTGTTGCCAAAATTCTGTATGAGAACGGGTATCGTGGTTTGCTGGCTGGCGGCTTTCGTGGACTATATGAAGAGGACCCCATTCACCTCAACGAAATCCAGCCAGCACTCAGCGATTCAAAATACTGGAAAAAGGGCGATCTAATGTTGAGTATGCGAAATCGTAGTACAATTGCCCTCTATCGGCCAAGTACCAACATGATTATCTGGCTTAAGACTGGACCGTGGATGAACCAGCATAATGTGGAGTTTGTCAGCGATCATGAAATTTCGGTATTTGGAAACAATATGCTAAGTAATTTTAAAGGAGATGTGCTGATGGATGGTCATAATAAAGTCTACCTCTACGACTTTGCCGACAACACCATATCGACTCCATACGATAAAGCAATGAGTTCTTTTGATGTCCGAACGAAAACTGCAGGTCGGTCAAAGGTACTTCCTGATGGAGATGTATTTATTGAGGAAAATAACTATGGTCGACTCCTTCGGCTTACCCCCCAAGCTGCAAAATGGGAATTTGTCCGCAGAGCGGACAAGAATCATTTGTCGATGCTGAGTTGGTGCCGCTACATGACTGAAGAAGAAGTTCGGCATATTTTTCCAAACCTATAACATTCGTTCACCATAGCCAATGAAAAAAGTTGTCTTTTGTATGCTTTTTATCCTCTTAGCTTTTCCATTAACCGCTCAGGCCTATATCGGTCCAGGTGTTGGAACAGGGGTTATCGGAGTGGTGCTGGGAATATTGACCGCCATCTTTTTAGCTTTGTCAGCTCTTATCTGGTATCCACTGAAGCGCCTGTTCAAATATCTTTTTAAAAAACAAAATAACTCAGAGGAAGACTCCGCGACAACTGACTCTTTGTAGCCTGTCGTGCAGAGTTTTCTTTTGCTTTCGTTTCTTGCGATCCTGACGGTTGAATCTATTCGCAATCTTCCATTTCGCAAGGAGATAAGTAAGTTGTTGTCTGTTGCTCAGAAATCATCGCGAATATTACTTTCAAAACGCATTTCTGACCATTGGAAAGAGCGTGTCCTTCTCCGTTATGCTCAGGCAATTTTTACCTCTACTCTCTCTCTTGCCTTGCTGTTGTCGGGCTTGTTGGTTTTGATAACATTTGGCGCATTTGTGCTGGATACGCTCTTCAATCCCAAGCCAAGCATACTGCACGCTCTTGTCACTCCAACGGGCTGGATTTGGATGACAGTTGCTGCTTCTGCTTATTTCTATGCAGTGAATCATGTTTTTGGTGTTTCAAATGGGAGTGATTACTCTTTTGGTGATAGAGTGCTTCACAACATCGCTTTAGGTTCTCCATGGATCGGGCGGATATCGTTTGATCTGGATCAGGCTTTAGCCAAACCTAAGGCAGGTGGGAAAGAGCAATCTCCGGCATTTATCAGTGGCTTGGCACGGGCTGGTACTACCATTCTCATGCGGACATTGTATGAGACGGGGGAGTTTCGTTCGTTAACCTATCGTGATATGCCTTTTGTTTTGATGCCCAACATGTGGAAAGTTCTTTCAACCTCTTTTCAAAAGGATCAGCTGGCGAAGGAGCGGGCTCATGGTGATGGTATTGAGGTGAATTTTGATAGCCCTGAGGCATTTGAGGAGATCTTTTGGAGGACGTTTTCGGCTGATGACTATCTCTTTAAGGATCATCTCTCTCCACACGTAGTGAGTCGCGAGGTTCTTGAGCAGTTTCGGCAATTTGTCACTCAGGTGGTATCGAGCGCCGATAAACCAAAGCAGCAAAGGTATCTCTCAAAAAACAATAACAACATTCTGCGTCTTGGCTCAATTCGTCGAGCCTTTCCCGATGCTCTGATTATTGTTCCTTTCCGGGATCCTCTGCAGCAGGCATTTTCTCTATTGCAGCAGCATACTCAGTTTTGTGCAATGCATAAAAGAGATAAATTCAGCCGTGATTATATGGAGTGGTTGGGGCATCATGAATTTGGCGGAACCCATCGGCCTTTTCATTTTCCTGGACGGTGTATTGTCAATGACCAGGATTATAAACCAGAGAGCATCAACTACTGGTTAGCGCTCTGGATCAATACTTACCGATACCTTCTTGACTCTGCACCCAAAGATACTGTCTTTGTTTGTTTTGAGGAGTTGTGTCTTGAGCCGCAAAAGGTTATGAACTCTCTTTTTACCATGGCCAATTTTTCTGCGGATACTTTCTCGATTGAAGGGAAGTTCCGGGCGCCAGCGGTCAGGCAGGTTGAGGATGTTGATGAACTATTGCAAAAGCAGGCGGTACAAACGTATAGTGATCTGTCGGTAAAAGCCAGAGAGCTTTTTGCCGTCTCTTCAGTTTAGGGAGTGTTTTATTCTGTAAAATTATTCTTGGGGAGCATTCTGATGACTGAAAAACGGGAAATTGTATGGCACGAGGGGCAGGTGACGGCAGCAGAACGTCATAAGTTACTTGGCCTTTCGCATCAGCCATTCGTTTTCTGGTTTACTGGTTTGTCTGGTGCTGGCAAATCAACCCTCGCCTTTGCATTGGAACGGCACTTGATCAGCCGGGGGGTGCCGTGCGCTGTTCTTGATGGAGACAATGTCCGCCATGGGTTGAACTGTGACCTTGGCTTTTCCCCACACGACCGAACTGAAAATATCCGCAGGGTAGCTGAAGTCTGCCGACTCATGCTCGATGCAGGATTAATTGTCATAACATCGTTTATCTCACCGTATCGAGTCGACCGTGCAATGGCAAAGACAATCATTGGCGAAGAGAAGTTTGTGGAGGTCTACCTGAGTGCATCTCTTGAAGCCTGCGAAAAACGTGATACCAAAGGGCTCTATCGCAAGGCCCGTGCAGGGGAGCTACCCAGTTTCACAGGAATCTCTTCACCCTATGAACCCCCCGAAGAACCAGACCTCACCATCGACACCTCAACCCTCACCATCGAAACCAGTCTCAAACCTCTGCTTAGTAGATCGGGACGTTGTTAATTAACTAAAGTTAATCCAGGTTAACGTTTGTTTTTTGACTTGGTGACTTGGGGACGTTGTTGAATAGCGATAAAATCCCCTCATGTAACCCATTGTCAATCCTGTATTTACTCCGCACTGTTACCCGCACCAGCACTACACCCAGTCTCATTTCCCCACAGTCGTATTGTGATTTGGGGACGTTGTTGAATAGCGATAAAAGTTTGCCATTTGATATGCGGGAGAGATACCAATCTTTACCATGAACCATCAAAGTATCCGGAACTCACCGTTGATCTCTGTGTAAAATTCCTGGTACAAATAGTGGGTGACTGTCGTCCCCCACAGGGGGGAGGTATTCTTATCCCACAGTTAGTCCAGCAAAGGCCGGCGTAGTCGACTGGGACGTTTATTCTCACATCAAATCCAGGCAACACAAGAGCCATAAACACCGTTAAATCAATAAACCCACAAAGCGCTCTTAAAATCCAAAAATTACAATACCCTGACTCAACGACGCTATCTTTTCAGCCCCGTAGGGGCGACATCCCGGTAGCGTAGGGTGAAACCCTGGGCTAAAGAGGTTTATAATTAGCCAAATCAATACATATTTATTAACTTTGGCCATATATAAGCTTTAGTGACTTACAGTGAAATTTCTCTATGAGCAAAAAAAATATTTCAGGGAGAAGGGATGAAGTCAATGTTTTAGAGCGGGTATTGCTATCGCCTGATCCTGAATTTATGGTGATTTATGGTCGCAGAAGGGTTGGTAAAACTTATCTGGTGAGGGAGTTTTTTGGTGACTCAATCTGCTTTGAAGTTACCGGCATGTATAAGGTTTCTCTGGAGGATCAGTTAGCAAATTTTGCTCAATCCTTCCCGAAAGCTGCCGGTATGCCCTTTCGGCTCCAGAAACCTTCAAGTTGGTCAGACGCATTTAGCCAACTGGAGCAGTTTTTCGAATCTTTAGGTCGACGTAAAGATGGAAAGAAACGAGTTGTCTTTCTTGATGAATTGCCTTGGCTTAATACTCCTCGCTCAAAGTTTGTTTCGGCCTTGGACCACTTCTGGAATAGTTACGGTTCCCGTCAGAATAACTTGATTCTGGTCGTTTGCGGTTCAGCTGCATCCTGGATGCTCCAGAATATTGTGCGTGCAAAAGGAGGGCTTCATAATCGGCTTACCCGTCAAATTCGTCTTCTGCCGTTTACGCTCCAGGAAACGGAAGAATTTCTATGTAAACGGGCCGTCAAGCTCACTCGTTATCAAATCGTTGAATTATATATGGTCATGGGCGGAGTCCCGTTTTACCTGATGCAGGCAGAGCCAGGGTTGTCGGCTGCACAAATTATAGAGCAGGTTTGTTTTTCATCAACAGGTCTTCTTCGTACTGAATATGAAAAACTCTATGCTTCTCTTTTTGAGGATAGTGAACTTCATATGAAGATTGTTGCCATACTGAGTAAAAAGCGTTCAGGATTAAGTCGCAATGAGATACTAACCGCTGCAAAGATTACAACAGGAGGCAGCCTTACTCGCATCCTTGAAGAGTTGGAGGAGTCAGGATTTATCGAATCACGGATTCCATTTGGAAAAAAAGGGCAGGATTCGCTTTACAGGCTTCTTGATGAGTTTACCCTGTTTTATTTTTTTTGGCTCAAGCCCCTCGGTAAAAAAAATGTGAGCTCTGGATACTGGATGTCACGCCAAAGTGATCCGGCACGAAAAGCCTGGGCTGGATATGCCTTTGAAACACTCTGCCTCAAACATGTTCAAGCATTGAAATCCGCATTGGGTATTGCCATGGTTGAAACAACTGACGGTCCATGGCGTTATCAGCAAAAAAAAGAATCGCCGTTTCCAGGTGCACAGATTGATTTACTCATCGACCGCCGTGATGCGACCATCAACCTTTGTGAGATGAAGTTTTCTCAGTCCGAGTTTATCATTGATTCCGTTTACGCGAAAGAACTTCGTCAGAAAATAAATGTTTTTCGTCAAGTGAGCGGTACCAGAAAAAACATTTTTCTCACAATGGTTACAACCTATGGCGTCATCGACAACGCTTACTCTCAAGAACTTCAGGTAATAACACTAACCCTCAAAGACCTTTTCTGATGGACTTGGTATTCATTCTCAGAACTCAGAACTCAGAACTCAGAACTCAGAACTCAGAACTCAGAACTCAGAACTCAGAACTCAGAACTCAGAACTCAGAACTCAGAACTCAGAACTCAGAACTCAGAACTTTCTTTCCCTTGCCAACTGCCCACTGATTTCCCTCGTCACTTGACTTGACTTAGGGACATCCTATATTGACATTCACAAATCTTATTTTTTAACTGTTCGAAAATAAGCCTCCCTGCGTTTTTAAACGCTAGAAAAAAAAACAGGGCGGGTTGCTCACTTCTGTAGAATCTTGTACCTTATCGTTATCGTGTATTCGACATGCTGATAAACGGCTGCCAAGCATCCTTTGTCGTTACAAGATTCGAGTGAGAGGCCCAAATTGTCCCGCACGAGGTCCAAGCCTCAACGTTGTGTAAAGCGGGCTTCTCCCGCCGAATCTCGGCTTTTCAGCTGTTTCTCAGCTGTTGTTTAAGTGCTCTTCATAGGCAAACATTTCTTTTTTCTTCATTAAGGTCCAGGCAATGACGAGCAGCTTTGCTGCCAGTTTCACCCGGATGACGGCAAAGATTCCTTTTTCCCGTTCCCTTCCTTGTAACTTTCTGGCAAACCAGGTGCTGAAAAAAGTATTGCATGTTGATGCTACCATTGCTGCCTGACAAAGAGCATACCGTAAATCAGCCTGTCCCCTTTTAGAAATAACCGGAGTTGCTTTGGCTGATGACCCGCCACTTCGCGAAGCACTCAGGTCAAATCCCGCAAGCTTGAGTACTTGTTTTTCATGATCAAATCTGTTCGGATCACTGACATACGCCAAAATTTTTGATGCAGTATCCGGGCCGATACCAGGAATACTCAGCAGGTAAGGGTACTCCTCTAACCCTAAACATAATTGTAGAATAAGCTTGTCGAGTTCTTGCAATGCCGCTGTTGCTTCCAGTAACTGTTTAACCAGAACATGTCCTTCATAAGCAGCGGCAACTCCGGTGTAGCAGCCAATCGAATTCTTCGCGCATTGCCAGATTTGATGGAGGTGTTCTTCCTGTCTTTTTCCTTTTCGAATGCAGGAAACTTTTGCTATAAAAGTGTCGTACTCCATCCCTGCAATAAGCATAGGTGAACAGCACGTGCTGACCACAGCAAGGCTGTCCTGCTGACAAGTGTTCATGTACTGATCCATCTCCGGAAAGTACAAGGCCAGCAGATTATTGCGGATGCGGGTTTTCAGACCATGAGCATGCTGTTTTATATTTCTTTTCAGGCTCAGCAGTTCACGGAGGTCACGGATCGATTCGTTTGGGTAGTCGTAAAACTGGCATTTCCCCTGTGCTATCAGATCAGCAACATTTGCAGCATCTTTACGATCATGCTTGTCCCAACGGTTATCAAGCAGCTCACGATTCTTTTTGACTGCGTTTCCAGACACCTGCACCAGTTGCAATCCCTGCCGGATCAAATACTCAGCTAATGGCTTGTGATAGTTGGCCGTCGGTTCCAGGCCGAAGATGACTTGATCAAGCTGGTGCTTCACTCTCACCGCTTCCACCCTTGCTGTCAGTAGCTCAAACCCTTCTTTGCTGTTCGGAAATATCATCTGTTTACATAATGTCTTACCAGTCGCAGTACCGCAGAAGGCATAGTGCTTCTCTTTAGCAATATCGATACCAACAATCAAGTGACTTTCTGACCCACGGATATCAGTTCTTAACTGTCGGAATGCTTGAAGTCTTTCAGTTTCTGATTGCATAACTTCCTCCTTAATTCAAAGGTTGAAAAAGGAACATCTTTCCTTATACCTCAGGATGCTATGAAATCGTGCCCATCAGAGTACAATCACTATATAACGTTGTTTAATAGCATTAAAAGTTCCTCCGTTATTAAATCAAAAAGCAAAATAAAGTCAACGAATACCCATCTCCCAACTTTCAGAACTCTTTCTCAGAACTCGGCACTTATTTATTTGCCAACTGCCCACTGGCCACTGTATTCACTCGGTACTCAGCACTCGGCCCTCAGCACTTTGCTCTTCTTCGACAGCCGACTGTTGTTATTTTGTAATCGAGCCGTGGTGGAGTATATTCCTTTGGAAAATTTAGATTAAGTTGGCCAAAGTAGGAATGACTTAAATGACAACAGCAGAAAGACTCTATAAAACAGCGAAAGGACTGCCAGAGCCTGTTGTTGCTGAAATCCTTGATTTTGCTGAGTTCTTGCTTAAGAAAAGGTCATTCGGTGAAGCTAATAACAGTAAAGAGGCTCTTATTGATATTGCAGGTGGTTTAGAGACGTCCAAAACTTTTTCAGGTGATATTATAGAAATACAGAAACAGTTGCGGGATGAGTGGGAATAAATATTTGCTTGATACGAATTATATCCTTGGCATTCTTAGGTCTGATTCCATTGTGTTAGAGCTGATATCCACTCGGTAGATTCAAACTGAGGAATGTTTCTATAGTGCTATAACTCGAATGGAATTATTGGGTTATCAGTGTATAACTGTTGAGGAAGACAGCTTGATAAGGAAGAAACTTAATCATCTTACCTACCTGTCATTAACCAAAGAGGTTGAAGATGCCGCTATTGAATTACGTTGGTTACATAAAATAAAGTTACCTGATGCAATTATTGCAGCAACAGCGCATTGTTTTGGTATGGAGCTCTTGACACTTGATAAGCATCTTTTATCGGTTTTGAATACCATATGAAGGCTATAACAAGCACTTCAACATTATAGGACTCCGTTGTTTCATAGCATTACAAGCCATACAACGACCACGAATACTCATCCCTCAATTTTCAGAACTCTTTCCCAGAACTCGGCACTGAGCACCGAGTCTGCCATTGCCGACTGCCAACTGTCTTCACACGGCCCTCAGCACTATGCTTTTCAACTGCCGACTGTCTTCATTCTCAGCATTCGGCCCTCAGCACGCTTTCAGTCAGGTCGATAATGCAAAAAATGATTTGTGGTTTTATATTGTTAAATAATAAGACCGACAGGTAAGACTGACGCAAAAATACTCATACATAGGAGAAGTAAAGAGTTGTACAACAATAAGAAACGATGCTGATAATACATAGTAACTGCGAGGTATTGCCTGATAGGTATAGACCATTAAGCTTCCCGATGAAATCTCTACAGGACGACACGATGTGGTCATTGAGCTCGATGAAAAAGAGTCAGTGAGAAACAGGAAAGGCACTGATGCTCGTCGATTGATGAAGTTTGCAATAGCAGTCACTGCCTTCAATACTATTGATGGAGTTGCATATCAAAGGGAGGTCCGGTCGTAATGGAGTTGACCGATCATTCAAAGAGAAGAGTTAACCTATGAAAGTAAAATATTTTGAAGATACGGATACGGCTTACGTAGAATTGCTCGGCAACCCGGTAGTCGAAACTCGTGAAATCAGCGAAAATATTTATATCGATATTGACGAAAAAGGAAATCTCGTCAGTATGACCATTGAGCATGCAAAGGAAAATGCCGAGATTATGGGAGTTTTCCTATCAGGAAATATCTCGTAAAATCGCATAGAATTATTCATTGACGTTGTCACTTATTTTCTTGAGTACGCTTTGGGTATGCGGTCTCAACTGTTAACGCTGGATCGTCGCATGAAGACTGTTGCCAAAAAGCTTGGTATTCAAATTATGGAGTAACCGTTAAGAAAGTTTCTACTTATTCAGAAGCTCGTCAAAAATTATCAAAGGTACTTCATCTTGCGCGTAGTGAAGAAGTGATTATTAAAAAGCGGGGTGGAGAAATATTTGCAATCGTTTATAAACAACCACCCAACTCTCCTTTTGCTATTAATGGAGTTAAAACGAAAGCAAAAACGAGGGATATTATGGAAGTGGTAGAAGCTTCTCGCTCCAGTCAATAGGATACGTTGATCATAACCCCTCGCTCTTTTTCAGCCTCATAGAGTAGAGCCTGCTGAATTAAATGATTGGCATCGACCGCCTTGAGAACTACCGCAGAAAGACCCGAAGCGCACCAAGCCGTTACCGTTCGCACCAAAATGTCCCGGGCCCACAACCCTTACGGAGACGGTAAAGCCTGCCAACGCATCATTCAAGCCTTAACCCTGCTTGTCAATTGATTGTTGAAAAGTAACCGTGTAATGAAGCAACAAAACCCAAAAAACCCTCTTCCCAGCCTTTTTTCTCAGCACTCAGCACTATGCTTTTCGACTGCCCACTGCCAACTGCAAACTATCTTCACTCAGCACTCAGCACTCAGCACTTTCTTTCTCAGCCCTTTCTTAAGTTCCCTCAGTATTAGAATAAGCACTCAACTCCAAAAATGACGGCATCTCACGACAAAGCGAAACCTTTTGTACGGCGGGCCTCTTTGATAAAACCGGAGATGAATGTTTTTGATACCTTCAACCGGTTGGGATTTGGAGCGGGCATACCGGATCTTGAAAGATTTAAAATGCAACATATTATGGCTTGGCTTGATGAGCAGTTGCATCCTGATGACAAGGAAGATCAGGTGTGTCAGAAACGACTGTCTGAGCTTCGGATTCCAATTCGCTATGGTAAAAGCAAAGATTGGCCTGCTGTCGACGAGATGCGGCCTGTTCAGTATCTGAATGCAGAACCTGAGGAACTTGTAGCCTTGACTGCGCCGGGAAAATCACGCAGCTACCAGGAGTTGCAGCGCCCTCGTGTAGAGGTTGCAATAGCAACACTGTTGCGTGCGGTCTATAGTCGTTGGCAGTTACGTGAGGTACTGGTGGATTTCTGGCATAACCATTTCAACGTGAATGCCTGGGATCAAAACATTGGTTTACTGTTTCCAGTTTATGATCGGTCAATCATTCGTCAGTACTGTCTGGGTAATTTTCGCCAGATGCTTGAAGCCGTGGCACAAAGCACGTCGATGCTCACCTATCTTAACAATCGTTCTTCGCGCACAGGGGCACCCAATGAAAACTATGCCCGTGAGCTTTTTGAGTTGCATACGATGGGCGAAGATGCTTATATGAACAGCCTGTATAATCGCTGGCGACAGGTGCCGGGCGCTCCACGGGGGAAACCGGAGGGATATATTGATCAGGATGTTTACGAGGCGGCTCGTGCATTTACCGGTTGGGCCGTTGCTGATGGTACGAGGATCAGCGGTGATGAAATTCTGCCTCGAACAGGACGTTTTGCATATGTTCCATCATGGCATGACAACTACCAGAAGCGGGTTCTGGCCTGTGAGTTCGATCCTTACCAGCCGGAAATGGTAGATGGTCGTAAAGTGTTGGATCTTTTAAGTTCACATGCGGCGACCGCGCATTACCTTGCAAAAAAACTTTGCTTAAGACTTGTCAGCGACAATCCCTCAGAGTCGCTGATCAAATCTGCAGCAAAAATCTGGAAGGAAAACCAGCATCAAAACGATCAGATTGCGCGTATGGTCCATTATATCGCGTCAAGTCCGGAATTTCTTAAAAGTCGTGGTGCGAAAACCAAGCGGCCACTGGAATTGATGGCGAGTTTTGTGCGAGGAACCGGGTTTGACTTTACTCCGACAGAAGCACTTATCAATCAAATGGCCGCTGGAGGCCAACGGATTTTTGGCTGGCCGACTCCCGACGGCCATCCCATGAAGTCTGACTATTGGCTCGGAAGCAATGCAATGCGACAGCGCTGGATTCTGATCTATGGATTAGCCAGCAATCAGTTCGGCAATGGGGTAATGGATCCGATCGCCCTCGTGTTAGCTCAGAAAATGACTGCCGGTACATTTACCGATACTTGGATCAAACGATTATATGGCAGGGATAACCCTCGCTTGACCAAGCTGGTTTTGTCATCAGCTTCGTATAATCCGGATACGGTCATTACTCGTATCAACGATGCTCGTAAAATTGTCACATGGTTGGCGATGGCCCCAGAATATCAGCGATGTTAAAAGGAGTCAAGTAATGAACCGTCGAGATTTTCTTAAGGCTGTCGTTGCATCAGGCTGCTTCTTGGGAGCAGGTGGGATTCGTAACCTGTTACAAGCCTCAACAGCAAAGACTTCTGCTTCAGTTTCTGCGCCATTGCTGGTGATTGTTTTTTTACGCGGTGGGGCGGATGGGTTGCAGCTGGTTGGCCCGACCGGGGATTTGTATTATGTCTCTTCACGTCCCCCTCAGATGCGTGTTGCTGACTCTGCTGATGTCAAAGCGCTGATTCTTTCATCCAGCCTGGATGATCGTCTGGGGTTTGCTATGAATGCTTCGGGGAGCCCGCTTTTTGACCATTACCGGCAGGGGCGTCTTGCCGTCATTCATGCCGTTGGTCTGACAGATGCTACACGATCTCATTTCGTTGCTGAACGTTTGATTGAGACCGGGTTCACCAGTGAATCACAACTCAATACCAGCAGTCAAACAGGTTGGCTTACTCGAGCGGTAACGGGGAAGCATGGTCCTGTGAGCGGTTTTTCGGCCGCAGCATCTTCTATGTTGAGCCAGCATGGACTGTCTGAAGCCCTGGCAGCTCCCGATCTTGACGGAGGTTTAGCTGTTCCGATGGGGGACACAACCATTAAATTTTTGGAAAAAGTGGTAGTACAGGATAACAGCATATGGGCAGATGCGACCGCTCGAACGTTGTCCATTCTTCAAACCATCGACCGTCGTCAGCCACGTGACGCATCTGGCCGAATTGTACCTGCAGGCATGGGCACCAGGGTCAGTTATAAAGGTGCGGGTGATCTCGCCCGATCGTTACCTGCGGTCGCACGTTTGGCGAGTATGGAGGTAGGCTTGAGCGTATCCAGTATTGATTTTGGTGGATGGGATACGCATGTGTCGCAGTCAGGAACGGTAAATACCCTTTTCAGGCAGTTGGCGACAGGGCTTGCGGTTTTTCAGGAGGATATGGCTATCCGCAATATTCCGGTAACGACTGTGGTCATGACTGAGTTTGGTCGTCGTGTGCGCGCGAATAAAAGCGATGGGACAGACCATGGGCATGCCGCCTGCTGGTTTGTTCTTGGCGATAAAGTACGGGGTGGGCGGATGTACGGACAATGGCCGGGACTTGCAACTTCAAGCCTCGACAATGGTGTGGATCTGAAAGTGACAACAGACTATCGACTTGTTCTGAAAGAGGTTATACAGGCAAGTATGCTTGATGTGTCAAAAACTTTTCCAGGGTATTTGCCTTACAACCCTCTTGGTCTGATGGGCTGAATTATAGATGCCGATCCGAATTCCTGTTTAAAACATTATGAGACAATAGAGAAATCCTTGAACTGTCAAGTTGCGAGGAAAAAGCTGGAACTCCGGGACATACTATATTGACATAGGGCTATCTAAAAAAAATTATTGAGAACGATGACCGATGGTTACGAGTTGTTGTCAATGTGAATGATTTGCCAAATAAAGCAATAACAGTTTTTTTTGACCGTAGATTAAGGAGAGAACATGCAAATTACCCTGGATAAAGAAACTGACACTCTCTATTTCAGATTTGATGAAACTAAAATAGTTGAATCCGAAGAAGTCAGGCCTGGAGTAATTCTTGATTTTGATGATAAGGATAGCGTCGTTGGAGTTGAATTTCTCAACATCTCATCAAGGGCAGCTCAAGAACAACTTTCGAATATGCAATTTCAGTCAGTTTGATTTATGCATCTCGATTAGCTCACATTAAAAGTATGAAAGCTATAGCCGCATGAGTTTTTTGATAGATGCTCAGCTCCCGCAAAGTTTCTGTGATTGGTTAAGGAACAATGGTCACGATGCATTGCATACCCTCGACTTGGATGTAGGAGCATTTTCGATCGCCTCCCAACACTAAAAATATTAGCACTGAATTCACTGCCGACTGCCAACTATCTTCCCTCAGCCCTCAGCACCGTTATGTAAAAACCCAAGCAAAAAGAGAAGTTTTTTTAAAAAAAATATTTCTTGCCCCTTCTCTCCTCTTATAGCTTGGCCGGAGAGATTCTACATGTCATCCTTGATCCTGCGTGTAAGCAGGTATCGTATGACTTTTCTATACCAGTTGACTTCTATACCGATTGAGTAGCCGGTACTCTTCAGCCTGACGGTCTGGGATATAGATTCCCCTTAACTCTTTGTTCTCCAGTGATCTTGCCAGTTTCCGGCTGTCCACACTGTCCGTTTTTGTTGAACGCTCTTTATGCATCGTCGGGATATCAGCCGGATTAACAACGATGGCGTCTATCTCCTGTGTAAGCAGATCTCATGCCGGCCAAAAGCCACTGTATCCAGCTTCATAAACCGCATGATACTTACCGCCGGGATACTGCCGCTTCAGATAACTCGAGAGCGATCTTGCTGACGGATCCATGGTAAACGGTTTGGCTCATGACAGTTGATTGCTTTGAACACTGATCGTCCACTGTTTCTGGTGTACATCAATACCGATATAAAAATCTTGACCGGCAAATGCCTCTTGATTATCTTTCAGTGCGCGCTTCATAGCTTCTCCGGATTGAGTTAAAAGAGTTAGTTCCTCAAATAATTTAAGTCCGGAGGGGCTTAAGTTTATACCCCCGTTTTTAACATACGACCTCAGAACTCAGCACTTGCCAACTGCCAACTGCCTTCACTCGGCCCTCAGCCCTCAGAACTATCTTTCCCCCCTACAAACGTTATTGAGGCAAGTCTCTACTTTCGAAAAAAGCTCATAAATAAGTAAATAAGATGTGTTATATTGCTAATAAATGATATCTACTCTCGCAATTTCTTAATGATTGCATAAAATGATCGCATAGCACCTAAAATGGATACTCCGAACGATCATTATGACAGCCCGTGGAAAGAAGCCATTGAGCACTATTTCCCTGAGTTTATGATGTTTTACTTTCCTGATGCTTATGCTGTGATCGACTGGTCAAAGGAGCATGTATTTCTCGATCAGGAGCTGCGGGCCGTGGTGCAGGATGCTGAGTTAGGCACGCGTTTTGTCGACAAGTTAGTCCGCGTCACTGAACTCAGTGGAGAGGAAAGCTGGATATACATCCATGTCGAAGTGCAAGGCACCAGGCAGGCTGAATTTGCCCAGCGGATGTTTGTCTACAACTACCGGATTTTCGACCGATACAAAAAACCTGTAGCAAGTCTTGCCGTGCTGGCCGATGAACACAAACACTGGAAACCGACCTCTTATGGCTACAACGTTCTGGGCTGCAGGCATACTCTTGAGTTCCCCGTAGCCAAACTGACTGATTACGATGAAAAACTCGATGAACTCCTTGCTTCGGAAAATGCATTTGGTTTAATTACAGCAGCACATATCCTGACTCGGCAAACCCGAAAGAAGCATCAGAAACGCTATGAAGCCAAACTCCGTTTGATAAAAATACTCTTTCAACGACACTGGAATAAACAACGCGTCATCAACTTGCTTACCGTTGTGGATTGGTTAATGACACTGCCAGCTTGGCTGGACACAAAAGTCTGGAAAGAAATCGAAACAATTGAGGAGATAGAAAAAATGCAATACATCACCAGCATAGAAAGAATCGGCATAGCTAAAGGAATAACCCAAGGAATAACCCAAGGCATAGCCAAAGGTCGCCTGGAAGGTGAATCGAAGCTTCTGAAAAGACAACTTGAACGTCGTTTTGGCACCTTACCTGCATGGGCAATAGAGATGTTAAGCAATGCAACTGAACCGGCATTAGAAGCCTGGGGCGAAGCCATCCTCACTGCACCAACACTTGAAGTCGTTTTCAATAGAGATGCTACCTCTTAAAAAACTTAACCCCAGAAAAGTAAGAGATAGCGTGATGACTCGATGAAACCAGCTCTATTACCGGATCAGGAAACAGGGAAGGCGGGTACTGAGAATGACCTATCCTTTACAGCGTGAACGGGAAGGGTTTCCTGTTCAGTTGGTACCGTTTATTCATAAAGAACAGCTCTATGATAACGGCACTTTTACTTTTTTGAACCGTGCACACTCCTTTGGAGAGGGTGTAGGGAGTATTGACTGGGAGTTTGGTGAGTATGGCAAGCTGTGGTCGTATAATCTTAACTACTTTGATGTTCTTCTCCAGCCGGGCATGACTCGGGAGTTCGGCTTGGCGCTAATTGAGAGCTTTCTTGCAGCGTTGCATCAGGGGAGTGTCGGGCTTGAACCCTACCCGCTTTCGTTACGGGGCATCAACGGGATCAAGTTTCTTGTACGGCATCAAGTGCAGCGTGCTGATATCACCGGAGCTCTTTTCGCTCATTATACCATTCTTGCAAGGAACCTTGAGTATCATCTACTTGGCAATCATCTGCTTGAGAATGCCTTTTCGCTCCTGTACGGGGCGTTTTTTTTTAGAGAGAAGCGATGGTTTGAGAAGAGCAGGGCATTGCTTGTTCGTGAGCTCGATGAGCAGATTCTTGGTGATGGAGCTCATTTTGAGCTTTCTCCGATGTATCATCAGATTCTGCTTGACCGCCTGCTTGACTGCATCAATCTTCTTCAGCATAATGACTGCTTCGCTGCACAGCATGAACTCTTGCATCTCAGTGAAGGTAAGGCTGTGGCTATGCTGTCCTGGCTTAAGGTGATGACCTTTTCAGATGGCACGATTCCTCACGTGAATGATGCGACCGATGGCATAGCACCCTTTAGTCAGCAGCTTTTTGAGTATGCCGCCTGGCTTGGCTTGAAGAATATTGCTTTTCAGTCGTCTGTTCAGTTGAAAGAGTCAGGTTATAGAAAATGTCGTAATTCATGGTATGAGTGTGTAGTGGATGCAGGTTCTATCGGACCTTCGTATATTCCAGGCCATGCTCATGCTGATACGTTGAATTTTGTGCTGCAGGTTCAAGGAGAGCCGATGTTTGTTGACACTGGCATATCGACCTATGAGAAGAACTTGATACGGGATGAAGAGCGGAGTACTGTGGCTCATAATACGGTTGTTGTCAATGGCCGTAACTCTTCTGAGGCATTCTTTCATTATCATCACACCATCACTCCTGAACTGTCAGGGAATAGGGTAGTTACAGAACATGCCGATCTTATTGTTGAAGGCTCGCAACAGATTGAAATCAGAAAGTATATGCAGGCGTTAGGCTATAACAGGAGAGTAGAGGCCTGGTGTGTCGTTGTATCGTTCAGCAATACTCTGATCACCACTATTGTCTGCAAAAAATAAATTATGCGTATTCTTTTTGCCTTACATCTCCAAAATAAATTTGTTGTCGGGTATATCGGTACCCATGGTATGGCCCATAAACTTGATTTTATAGTCAGAGCCGCCAAAAAAATAGACAATCAGGCAATTCATTTTTTATTTATTGGTGAAGGTGCCGAAAAGAAAAAAGTCGTTGCCCTTGCCCGTGAGTTAGGTGTGAACAATGTGACTTTTATGGATTCTGTTTCAAAAAGTGAAATTGCTGAATATCTTTCGGTGACAGATCTCTCTTTGGTGCCCTTACGGAAAACCGAACTCTTTACCACTGTCATTCCCTCGAAGATATTTGAAAATGCCGCTATGGAGAAGCCGATCTTGCTTGGTGTTGATGGTGAGGCTCGGTCAATAGTGGAGCACTATAAGGCTGGTATTTATTTTGAACCTGAAAATGAAGCGGATTTTCTTGAAAAACTTTATCGCTTGTATCAGGATAAGGCATTCTATCGGGAGTGTCAGGCGGGGGGGCGGCTTTTGGCTGATGATTTTGATCGAAAGAAACTTGCTCTTGAGATGCTGAAATTCCTTAAAACATTGGTGAAAAACTCATAATATTACATGCTTATACAGTTTATCGGTCTTGGGTATATCGGCTTGCCTACAGCAGCAGTTGTTGCGCAAAAGGGTATAAGCGTCCACGGTGTTGATATCAATCCTCATGTTGTTGAGACCATCAATCAGGGAAAAATTCACATCATTGAGCCGGGGCTTGAGGCTGTTGTCAAAGAGAGTGTAGCAAATGGGTTCTTTACAGCCTCCACGATTCCTGAACTGGCCGACGTTCATCTTATTGTTGTTCCCACTCCGTTTAAGGGAGTCTATGAACCGGATATCTCATTTGTTGAAGCAGCAACCCGCAATGTTTTGCCCCTATTGAAAGAGGGTGATACCTATATCATTGAGTCTACCTCTCCAGTTGGCACAACAGAAAAGATGGCAGCTCTTATTTTTCGTGAACGCCCTGAACTTGAAAACAAAATTTTTATTGCCTATTGCCCTGAAAGGGTCTTGCCGGGTAATGTTCTGCATGAACTGATTCAGAATGACCGGGTGATTGGCGGTCTGAACGAAGCCTCAACCGAAAAAGCAAAAGAGTTTTATAGCACGTTTGTAGAGGGGAAGCTCTATGGCACAAACTCCCGGACAGCAGAGATGTGCAAGCTGACGGAGAACTCCTCGCGCGACGTGCAGATAGCCTTCGCAAATGAGCTCTCATTGATTTGCGATAAAGCAGGGATTAATGTGTGGGAACTTGTTGCACTTGCAAATAAACACCCTAGGGTAAATATCCTCCAGCCCGGTGCTGGCGTTGGAGGTCACTGTATCGCCGTTGATCCATGGTTCTTGGTATCCGATTATCCCCGAGAATCGAAATTAATCACAACAGCCAGGGAGGTTAACAACTACAAATCGTTCTGGTGTGCCGAAAAGATCCGCAACGTCATGCTCGAATTTGAACTCAAGCATGGCAGAAAGCCGCTGACCGCATTTATGGGCCTGGCCTTCAAACCAAACATTGACGATCTGCGCGAAAGCCCCGCGAAATATATCGCCCAAAAGGTCATGCAAAGCGAGCAGAACAACTTTCTTGTAGTAGAACCAAATATAAAAGAACACAGCGTCTTCAAGCTCTCAGACTATCAGGATGCCTACAACCGAGCTGATATCATAGTTTTTCTCGTATCCCATGATGAGTTCAAAACTCTCCAGTATCGAGACGATAAGGTGATCCTTGATTTCGCGGGGGTTTTTAAAAAATGAGCATCAGAAAAAAAGTACTGATCGTTTTCGGTACCAGACCGGAAGCCATCAAAATGGCTCCGCTTGTGAAGGAGTTTCAGAAGCATTCGGAATCGTTTGAAACCATTGTTGCGGTTACGGGGCAACATAGGCAGATGCTCGACCAGGTGCTGGAGTTATTTGGCATTGTGCCTGATTATGACCTGAACATCATGAAGCATGGGCAGGATCTGTACGATGTGACGGCCCGAGTGTTGACTGGTATGCGGGATGTCCTTGAGGCGGCACGACCGGATTATGTGTTCGTGCATGGTGATACGACGACATCCGCCGCAGTAGCTCTGGCGGCGTTTTACCGGCAGATTCCTGTGGCTCATATCGAGGCCGGGTTGCGGACCCATAACATCTACAGCCCTTGGCCTGAGGAGATGAACCGGCAGTTGACGGGCAGGATTGCATCGATGCACTTCGCGCCTACAGCCTTAAGCAGGGAGAACCTGCTTCTGGAGCATGTGCATGATGATCGGATATGGGTTACCGGGAATACGGTGATCGACGCGCTGAACTGGGTGATCGGGAAGATCGGAGTTGATGGAGATATTGAGCGAAAGGTACTCGATGTGCTTGCATCTTTCGGGTTGCCGGAAGGGTTGGTTAAGCAGTGGAATGGAGCTTCTTTCGGGGTCGAACGCAGGCTGGTGTTGATGACCGGGCACCGGCGGGAGAATTTTGGCGAAGGGTTTATGGGTATCTGCAATGCCATTGCGGATTTGGCGGTGAGGTATCCTAAGGTGGATTTCGTCTATCCGATGCATCTGAACCCAAATGTCCGCAAGCCTATTCAGGAGGTGTTCGGGGATGGGCAGAGCTTAGGAAATGTGTTCTTCATTGAACCGCTGGATTATTTGCCGTTTGTCTATCTCATGAATCGCTCATATCTCGTACTGACCGATTCTGGTGGCATCCAGGAGGAAGCACCCGGCCTAGGCAAACCGGTCTTGGTGATGCGCGATACGACTGAGCGACCTGAGGCGCTTAAGGCTGGTACAGTAATTCTCGTCGGCACAGATCGGCGAGTTATTGGCGAGGAGGTGGCGCGGTTGCTGGATGACCCTATGCATTATACTGCGATGTCACGAGCACACAACCCCTACGGCGACGGCTTAGCCTGTCAGCGCATAGTGGAGGCATTGAAAGAATTAAGGTAACTTGTACCCTGCAAATACAACTGGGGGGACACTATATAACGCTCATGACTAACTATAAAGGGAACCTCTATTTATTCAAATGGGATGCATTAAAAAAAATGATGATCGGAATGTTTTCTCTGTGCGCTATATTAAGAGTATTTTAATCCTATAAATAACGGAAAAGATTTGATGTTTTGTAGGTTGGGGTGATTCCTGAACCCCAACAAAACTAAAGTTGTCTTGAGAGGATAGCTTTTTTCAGCCTGCAGGTAAAGTTTGCCTACCATCTCTTATTCTCAGCGAGTAAAGAGAGGTGCCTTTAAGTTATCGAGATAGTGTGTTTGGGCAGTATTAATGACGTACAGTTGTGCGGCCCTCAAAGGCTGGTGTGTTCAAAGAGGAGACAGGACAGCCGGTACCCACCGCCAACTGCTAACTATTCCGCTCAGCACTGTTATGTAAAAACCCAAGCAAAAAGAGAAGTTTTTTTTAAAAAAAATATTTCTTCCCCCTTCTCTCCTCTTATAGCTTGGCCGGAGAGATTCTACATGTCATCCTTGATCCTGCGTGTAAGCAGGTATCGTATGACTTTTCTATACCAGTTGACTTCTATACCGATTGAGTAGCCGGTACTCTTCAGCCTGACGGTCTGGGATATAGATTCCCCTTAACTCTTTGTTCTCCAGTGATCTTGCCAGTTTCCGGCTGTCCACACTGTCCGTTTTTGTTGAACGCTCTTTATGCATCGTCGGGATATCAGCCGGATTAACAACGATGGCGTCTATCTCCTGTGTAAGCAGATCTCATGCCGGCCAAAAGCCACTGTATCCAGCTTCATAAACCGCATGATACTTACCGCCGGGATACTGCCGCTTCAGATAACTCGAGAGCGATCTTGCTGACGGATCCATGGTAAACGGTTTGGCTCATGACAGTTGATTGCTTTGAACACTGATCGTCCACTGTTTCTGGTGTACATCAATACCGATATAAAAATCTTGACCGGCAAATGCCTCTTGATTATCTTTCAGTGCGCGCTTCATAGCTTCTCCGGATTGAGTTAAAAGAGTTAGTTCCTCAAATAATTTAAGTCCGGAGGGGCTTAAGTTTATACCCCCGTTTTTAACATACGACCTCAGAACTCAGCACTTGCCAACTGCCAACTGCCTTCACTCGGCCCTCAGCCCTCAGAACTATCTTTCCCCCCTACAAACGTTATTGAGGCAAGTCTCTACTTTCGAAAAAAGCTCATAAATAAGTAAATAAGATGTGTTATATTGCTAATAAATGATATCTACTCTCGCAATTTCTTAATGATTGCATAAAATGATCGCATAGCACCTAAAATGGATACTCCGAACGATCATTATGACAGCCCGTGGAAAGAAGCCATTGAGCACTATTTCCCTGAGTTTATGATGTTTTACTTTCCTGATGCTTATGCTGTGATCGACTGGTCAAAGGAGCATGTATTTCTCGATCAGGAGCTGCGGGCCGTGGTGCAGGATGCTGAGTTAGGCACGCGTTTTGTCGACAAGTTAGTCCGCGTCACTGAACTCAGTGGAGAGGAAAGCTGGATATACATCCATGTCGAAGTGCAAGGCACCAGGCAGGCTGAATTTGCCCAGCGGATGTTTGTCTACAACTACCGGATTTTCGACCGATACAAAAAACCTGTAGCAAGTCTTGCCGTGCTGGCCGATGAACACAAACACTGGAAACCGACCTCTTATGGCTACAACGTTCTGGGCTGCAGGCATACTCTTGAGTTCCCCGTAGCCAAACTGACTGATTACGATGAAAAACTCGATGAACTCCTTGCTTCGGAAAATGCATTTGGTTTAATTACAGCAGCACATATCCTGACTCGGCAAACCCGAAAGAAGCATCAGGAGCGCTATGAAGCCAAACTCCGTTTGATAAAAATACTCTATCAACGACACTGGAATAAACAACGCGTCATCAACTTGCTTACCGTTGTGGATTGGTTAATGACACTGCCAGCTTGGCTGGACACAAAAGTCTGGAAAGAAATTGAAACAATTGAGGAGATAGAAAAAATGCAATACATCACCAGCATAGAAAGAATCGGCATAGCTAAAGGAATAACCCAAGGAATAACCCAAGGCATAGCCAAAGGTGAATCCAAGCTTCTGACAAGACAGCTTGAGCGACGCTTTGGCGCATTACCTGCATGGGCAACAGAGAAGTTGAGCAATGCTTCCGAATCGGCATTAGAAGCCTGGGGAGAAGCCATTCTATCAGCACCAACACTGGAAGCCGTTTTCCACGCCTATGCTTCAAATACATAAAAGCACAAACCCAATTATCCTCAGAACTATATTACCATGTTTTTGGTGGGGACGGTGAAGGCGCAAGAAACCGTCCCCTTTGGGGCATGGTATTCTTATCTTACAGTTGTGTGTCCAGCGAACGCTGGCGCTGCGGGGGGCGACATGAAAGAACAGATTAAAACTGGTACAAGGCGAAAATACAAGAGTCTTATATGCAAGGTTTAGCCAACCATCATAGCCCCGAGCGCCCTCCATCTCCAAGCCTATCTCTACCAAACAACTCTCAAGACCCTCATCAAACAGTCAGGCCCTAGTTCCCAACTTTTTAAAAAATGCCAACTGCCCACTGCCAACTGCCCACTGCCAACTGCTTCTTCACTTCCGCTCAGCACTTCTGCTTTGCCTTCTCCAAAAATCATCCATACAAAAAAGTTATATAATAATTAACTTAAGAAAGTCCATAAGTACTATAATTTTGTCACAAAGGAACTGATCGAGGAGACCTATAACGATGCAAAACACTGAGAGAATAACAATTGATCCTGATATTTGTCATGGTAAACCCTGTATTCGCGGGATGCGTTATCCCGTAGAAAACGTTTTGGAATGGCTGGCTAGTGGTATGAGTATTGATGATATCTTGAGTGACTATAAGGATCTGGAAAGAGATGATATTTTAGCTACGTTAGCTTATGCTGCTCGATTAGCTCACATTAAAAGTATGAAAGCTATAGCTGCATGAGGTTTTTGATAGATGCTCAGCTCCCGCAAAGTTTCTGTGATTGGTTAAGGAACAATGGTCACGATGCGTTGCATACCTTCGACTTGGACTTGGGTAACCGAACGCAAGATTCTGAAATTATATCTATAGCCGATAGGGAGGGGCGAGTTGTTGTCACAAAAGACCACGACTCCATGAGTGACTATGATATGGTAAAACCAGAGGAAGTGGAATTGCTGGCCAACTGCCAACTCTCCTGCTTTCACTCAGCAGCACTGATTTCACTGCCGACTAATCTTCCCCCGGTACTTAGAAAAAGCACTGTCGTCTGTTAAGCGTCTTCACTTGTCCTTTTGAGTTTTGTTTTGTATTCTTGATCGGTGGTTAAATAAGTTTTTCAATTTCCGGGTTTATTCGGCATATACAATTCAGAGTGGTGAGGGCGAGGTTATGAATATGGTCACCGACAAAGGTAACGAAGGAACTTTAATCAAGATTCTTCGTGTCTTGCCATCCGATAGGGTAGAGCAGTTGGTAGATTTTGCTCGTTTTCTTGAGGCTCAGATTTTGAGTGAGGATCTAATCAAGGAAGAAAGTGCATTCGAGATAGCTGCAGATAATGAGCGATGGGAGGCACAAATGGCAACAGATCCTGCGCAGGTCTTGCTGGAAAAAATGGCAAGCGAAGCATTGTCTGAACATCAAGCTGGAAAGACAAAAACAATGGGTTTTAATAACGGGCGTATTGTCCCTGAATGAAATCACTTACGACGGCACAATTCTGGAAGCTCTATGAAGTATTACCCGAAGATGTGCAGCATCGTGCAGACAGAGCTTATGAACTATGGCAGATAAATCCTCAAGCTCATGGCCTCTATTTCAAGCGTGTCGGTAAGCAACAGCCGGTTTATTCCGTACGTATAGGTAAAGGGTATCGTGCAATTGGCATACTTCAGGAAGAAGCCATTATATGGTTTTGGATAGGACATCACGATGTATATGACCGTCTCCTCAGGAATCTATAGCTCAGCACTTTGCTTTTCGACTGCCAACTATTCCCTTTCGCTCAGGATTGCTGAATTTCTTTGTTTGCTAAAATTAGCGTAAATTAATGGTTAGTAGAAATATTATTCTCACAACAGAGGTTACGCG
>Ga0208743_1000189_pt1 | contig 23390 bp, 29 predicted proteins | sample CryBogCBH04Jul08_FD_184615 | JGI IMG/M metagenome (GOLD analysis project Ga0208743, IMG submission 184615) | Freshwater microbial communities from Crystal Bog, Wisconsin, USA - CBH04Jul08 (SPAdes) (version 2) | ecosystem: Environmental > Aquatic > Freshwater > Lake | place: Crystal Bog...
TTACTTGCAACCCTGTTACTGGCGTTGTTGTAGAGGCATCTATTTTTAACGCCGGGCCAGTTGAACCATTTGCGCCGACGGCTAAAGCATTAGCTGTCGCGTCAGTAATAACATGCCCTGCGCTTGTTAATGTGCTGCTAAGAGCAGTAGTGCCTGTGACCGCAAGAGCATTTGTGCCTATTGTCGCGCCACCAAGGGCTAAAGATGTGCCTGTGGCTGCGCCAAGAATCGGCGTAACCAGTGTTGGCGATGTAGAGAACACAAGGTTTGTTGAAGTTGTGCCGGTAGTGCCTGCCGCCGTAAAGCCCGTAATGTTATTAAAGCAAGTGATGCTTGTTACAGAACAGTTTGTCCCGCCATTCGCAGTTCCAAGTGTTCCGGCAAGTGTAACCGCACCTGTAGTAGCCGTGCTTGGCGTAAACCCTGTGGTTCCTGCGCTAAATGATGCAACCGTTCCCGCTGTTGTTGCCAGAGTGCCGCTTGTTGGAAATGTAACCGCTGTGTTGGCAGATAAAGTTCCCGTAAACGTAAATGCGCCGCTCATAGTGAACGCGCCGCCAAGCGACACAGCATTACCGCCGATCTTTCCGACAGTTGTTGCGAGCGACCCTGCCGTTGTCGTTACATCGCCTGTGAGTGCAGGAAACATAGTTGATGGCAAGGTTGTGCCATATGTATAAATACCGCCGGTAGCATTTGTAGCTAATCCAAGAGCGGTAAGGACGCCAGTGCCTGTCGTAGTAACGGAAGGCCCAGAAGTGCCGCCACCAATTACAAGGGAATTGGCCGTTAAAGCTCCCGAAGATGCCATTTGATTAGAAGCATTAAAGTAAGCAATACCGCCTGCCGTTTGCCCCGTAACTGATACAGGCAATGCTAAACTTGAAGCTGCCGCCGTGACAGTGCAGGTAGAACCAAGTGTGCAGGCCGTGCCATTGACCGTTGTGGTCGGACTTGTCCAAGTCATGGCAGAAGTACCGCCAGATTGTGAGGTCAACAAATAACCTGCCGTGCCGACAGTCGTAGGCAAGTTGAAGTTGTAAGCTGTAGTTGCGCCGTTGTTTTGGACAGTTACTGTCGCGCCTGTCGCGCCACCATTCGCAAGACCAAGTTGGCCCGTTGCTGTCGCATTCACACCAAGCGTTAAGGTGCCTTTTGTAGTGCCGAATTGTGCCGATTGCCCACCGCTTGTGTAGATGGAAAGGGGCAGATAGGTGCCTGTGCCATTGATGCCAGATACAAGCTGCACGTCTGTGCTGGCATTTGTAGCGATTAGGATCTTGCTTGCGTTTGTGGGATCAGAATTGTTCGTCGCTTGCCAACTTGCAGCCGTCGATGTTCCATTTGGAAGAGCATAGATGCCAGTTGTAGCGTTTGTGGTGCTGGTCTGGAATGCAAATCTACTATTAACAGTCGCATTATCAAAATCAGCTATAAAACGTGCTGCTGTGCCAGTATGTGTTTCATTCCCGCTAATCGTTGGCGTTGTAATGGTCGGGCTCGTCGAGAACACCAAATTGGTGCTGGTCGTGCCCGTCGCGCCTGTCGCGGTATAACCTGTGATGTTGTTAAAGCATGTAATGCTTGCTACAGAGCAGTTCGTGCCACCATTTGCTACTGGCAAAATTGAGGTCCATGACGAGACACCTGCCGTTGTGGCGGTCAGGATCGCACCATTTGCTGCCGGAACCGCAAGAGGAAGCGTCAAAGTCCAAGATGCAGGGGTGTTTGCACCAGATTGAATTGAAGCAGTAAACGCTGAGCCAGAATTTGCAAGGGTCAAAGCGCCCGTTGCGGTCGAAGCTTTGCCAACTGTCAGCGTATTGCTCGCAAACACCAAGTTCGCGCTTTCCTGCAGCACACTACCCGTATCATACATCAACTGCCCTGCAGCGCCGCCAGCTGTAGGCGTTACACCGGGAGTTAAATTGATAAGTGTGGCAGGAGATGCCCACGACATTGTGCCAGTAATGCCAGAAATCAACGCATAGTTTGCACCTGCAGGTGCTGCAGTGGGAAGCGTATAAGTGACCGCCGCAGAAGCATTACCTGCTTGAATTGACGTTAAATTAGCTGAAGAAGCATTTGCAAGAGATACAGTGCCAGTAGTTGTAGACGCTGATCCTACAAATAAAGGAACGGCTATAGTAGCTGTTGTTGGCGTTAGTGTAAAAACATTAGTTGGGCCAGAACCCATTTGAAATACAGTCTGGCTAATATGTGAGCCAGCAGTAAATAAATAATTTCCAGTATCAGTTAAAGATTGAGATAGATAATTATTAGCTGTCCCTGTTTGCAAAATAAAATTTGCTGTTGCTCCAGTTGTAGCAGACGTAGAAATCTTTTGACCTACAGTTGTGTTTGCCCCGCCTATTAATTGTATCTGAGGATATGCTTGCGCCAATAAAACTGTGTTAGAACCAGCATTATTATTAAACTGAAAATCACCTACTGAATTTTGATATAAAGTATTAGTTAATGGAGTTCCGCTGGAATTAAGAGACACAAAAGATATTGGTTGACTGTTTTTACTTGTTCCTGTCGCCGCTGTAGCGCCTACGGTTAAACAATTAACTGAACCACCAGAAGAACATTGAAAACCAGTTTGCCAATTTGATGTGGCACTTCCTAATGGGTCAACGGCAAAAGCAATAGATGTTGTTTGCCCTGTTCCCCCGCCTCTATTTAATACAGCTTCATAACCATAAAATGTTCCTGTAGGTGTGCCAGATGAAGTATTAAATGCAACAACATCAACTTCTATGCCTTTACCTTGGGTAACATTATATGCGCTTCCGGGAACACATGAACTATCATGATTTTTACAATTTACTGCGACAAAATTAGCACCAAATGGATAACCGCCATCTACACCAATACCACCTTCACCAAAAATAGCTACAGCCGCTCGAGTAGGTTCTAATGTTTGAGCATATCCAGCAACTGCAACATCTTGACAAGGCGCTCCACCACAACTTGTAGTTGCCCCAACAGGAGATTTAATAGTCCCAACAAGAGATTGAATACCATGCCATCCAGCAGGAGTTACAGTTGGATTACCGAAAAACTCATTGTTGATAGGAAATCCACCAGTATCAAATCGAAATGGATCTGCACTTGCCGTGTTGCCGGGGTATGCTGACTCAAAAGTCGCTAAGGGTGTCGTAAATCCTGTTGGGATTGTTGGTGCAGAGCCTAACTGAATCGTAGAGGGTAATAAACCCCATGCTCCCGCTAAACTTACGGTTCCAAGATTATACCAAGATCCATTAATATTAGCGCCAAAGGCGTATGGACTTACACCCTTATTCATACCCCATTGCATTTGAGTATAGGTTTGCGCCTGAAGGCTAGTCGAGATCAGTGATAGGGCTAGGATCAGCGGCTTCTTCATCATCAACCTTCAATTTGCGCGTGCGTCGCCGGACTATAGCATTGTCCATAGGAGGCGTCACCTCCCCTGGCGTAAATAGCTCCCAACCTAATTCTTCGTCGTGAGCTACTTCTAAATCAGAAATAGCAACTTTAACCCCATGCACAGGGTGCCGGAGATAGAAAACAGCCATGTTAACTCCTATGGAGAGGGCCAGGTGGCCCATAGGCCACCCGTATTATCAGTATTAAGATGCTACCAGCGGAATTGAGAACCACTGAGTCGCACTATAGGCCACAAACATACAAGATGTCTTTGCAGCCATAGAATATGCGGTGCCAGAAGCAACAGCGTTAATAGCCGCGCTGTTCCCGTCATTAGCGGAATAGACTTTGAGAACAGCGTTAGCCGTGTCGTCATTTTTTACAATGACCACAAGACCTGCAACACCGGTCGGGAGTGCAACGCCTTTAGTAGCATCCGCGCCCGTAACCCAACTAAAACCGGCCCCAAGAGCGGTGCCTGTAGCTTGGTTAGTGCCTGCTGCCGCTGGTTTAGCAACAGCAATATTAAGCGTAGACGCCGTAACAGCGCCAGTAATTGATGCGCCCGTGATCGTTGGATTTGTAATGACAGCGCCATCAATGGTCGTGCCGCTTACAAGCTGTGGATCAGAGTAGGCAACACCAACTGGTTTGGTATTGACCATTTTAATCTCCTAAAAGAGAAAGAGTGGGCCGAAGCCCACCCTATTAAGCGACGCGGTAAACAACCCAAGTAGCTGCCGCCGTGCGAACAAAGCGGAAGATGCCAGAGGTAACAGCAGCAGCCGAAGCTGAATTGATGGCAAGATAGACGTTACCAACAAACGTGACGCCTGTGTTAACAGCAAGGTTAACAACGTCGCCGCTGGTCGTTGAGATGTTGATAATTGAAACATCAAACGTGCTGTTAATCTTAGCGTTCGTCAACAGAGCGTCTAACTGAGCGCCTGTTGGAACGGTTACGACTGAAGCGCCTGCGCCGCCACTTGCAACAGTAATAACGCCTGACGCAGCTTGAGCTGCCGTAAGCGTATTAGCTGCGCCCGTTAGAGCTGTGATTGAGCCTTGGTCGCCTAATACCTGTTCATTAAGGTTGCCATCGCCTAACTGATAGCCACCGCCGACTGAAGGAAGTGCCATGTGATTTAACTCCTAAATTGCGAGAAAGAAGGGGCTTACGCCCCCTCTATTAGCCCCAAAGACGGGTAGCCATAACCGGACGGATCACGCTGTAGCCATACAGCACGTCAATACGGCAAGGCAGACGATCGTTGTTGATGTCATACTGACGAACAACACGGAGCGAAATGCCATTGTGGACCTGACGCGAAGCCATATCGACACCCTGCGGAAGCAGAAGATCGGCAGTAGCAAAGCTGATAGCATCTTTATGGTGGATGATGTTCTGAGGATACGTCGTTGAAGCCGCGCCAAGGAACGTTATAGCAGCGCCCGAAGCTGGGAAGCTGTTAACAGTCGCCAAAGCATTTGTTGACGTATAGATCGCAGGAGAAATCGACACGCTCGAATAAGCAGACGCCGCAGCGGTATTAGCCGCCGTGACTACGAACTGCTGAAGCGAACCAGTTGATTCACGGGTCTGCGGGTTGACAGCATACACACCAGCAATGGTGAACACGTCACCAACAGCAAGCGTTTCACCAGTCGTTGCGCCGCTGATGCCAATCGTTGATTGACCCTGCGTCGCAACAGTCGTCGTTACAGTGTAAGACGCTGAAGTATTACGCGAGCCAGTCGTAAACTGACGGATCGACTGAGACATGTTTACTTCGTCATAACCAAGAACGCCTTCGCCCATCAGGCCATTTTTGAACTGACGAGAAATGGTATCCGTTGGGTTGAACAGACCTTTCATGCCTTCGACAAGACCAGCGTTAGCGGCTGGATTGACGCAAGCATAACGCTGATTCATTGGCGTAGCGAACTCGTTCAGCTTCTGCTGTGCCTGAAGAAGAACCAGCGAAGTTGAAGGGGTCGTACCTGGCGTGCCAACAGAGTTATAAATACCCTGGTAGGAGTTAGCCACGTCAGCGTCAATAGATGAAGCAAGCTGAGAAATACGTGGTTTCAACACGCGTTCAGCAAAATCATCCAACTGCATGGTAAGTTCGGCAGACGTAAAGTTCACGCCAATGTGCTTCTGTGAAGAAACAGTCAAGGTCGTGTATTGCTCGTTGTCGTCCTGAACCTGAAGAGCAGCACCGTCCGTAACCAAAGCGCGGTCTGGAAGACGGATGCGGAGGGTAGAACCGATCTTAGCGCCTTCGACGGCAAAGCTGTCGTCATACTGGCGATTGACCGTGCGGGTGATTACGAGGTTGTTCTCTAGGATTTCCAGAGCCTTCCGCGTAATCATATCAATTGTTAAGAGTGAATTGCTCATTTTGTGTCACCTATCTGCGACGTTGAGCCTCTAACTTCCTAATCTGCCTCTGTCTATCCGCTTCAATCCATTCAGATGCTGACATACTTTTGATCGCGCGAGGGTCGGTCGTATCATATGCCGGAGCGCCGGTGGAACGCGAAGAAACAGGAGCAATAGGAGCCGGGGCGGTTGAAGTTTTCTTAACCGGTGGGTTTGAAGCTAATTTAGCCTCAATTTTCCCGATCTCTTTTGCCTGCAAAATCGGCGGTAAACTGGCAATCCTATGGGCTTCTTTTGGGTTGGAACCGAGGTGATAGATCACTTCAGGGCCAATATCCGAAGCCTGTATGGACTGCGCCATCACGTCAGTCACAGGAAGATTCGGATTATACGCGACTTGTTCAAAGTCCTCGTATCTCGACCGAGCGTCTTCCTCTTTTTCGTGATAGGCGTCTAGGATCTGAGCTTGCTGTTTTGCGGCCTCTCGCTGCGCTAACAACTCTTGAGCTTTGCGTTCAGCCAATGCTTCTGCATAGACCTGCGCGTTCTCATAGTCGTCTGGCGCGGGTGGAGGTGCAGCGGGCTGTTTAGCCTGTTGCTCCGCAAGCCGTTGGGCTTGATCCCGTTCCCATTTACGCTGTTCTCTTGCAAGGCGCTTCCCGACAATTGCATCCAACTCTTCTTGAGTGAATGATTTTGCCTGGGTTTGTTCCTCCGGCGTCGTCTCAGCGGGTGCAGGTGCTGCCGTAGCTTCCTGTTCCGGCGCGGGGCTGATCTCCGCTACAGCCTGTTCTTCATCAGACATTACGTCTCCTACCTAGCTATCCGGCTAGTCGGTTTAGTCGTAGGCGATTGTAACCTTGGGAGTTGTGCCGCCTAAAACAACGTATATTCCATTTTTCAGGAAAATACCACTATCATCACCAGTAAGTTGATATACACCAGGAGTTGCCGCAGTGAAAGTGGCAATTACAAGTGGATCACTGGTTGAAGATGCCGAAGAATCATAGACCGTAACCGTTGGTGATGTGCCTGAACTGACAAAAATGCTTTTCAGCTTGCCAGCCGATGTTTTTACCTGCGCCGTAGCGCTTAATTGCACATAGTTCGTCATGCTAAAAACCTCAGTTTGTAGAGTGTGCTAAGATAAAGCCCTATAATCTCGTCGATTATGTTTTGAAGGGCCGTATCAGACTCTTCACAGACTTTAAAGCGGTTTTCTTCGATGTCTTTCAGTGAATCTTCAAGAAATTCTACCACATTTGTAGTTTTCTTGGCAGACATCAGTGAAATCGGGCCAATAAGACCATGCCGACCTTGATAAGCCTCTGCAAAATCATCAGCCTTATCAATAATCTTATCATAAAATTTGTTTAGAGCCTTATGCTTCGCGTAGGAGCGCGTGTTTAGATGGACGCTATGCGTCACATCCCGCGCCAAAAACAGATGTCCTACAAAATCAGCCGCTTTCATACGCCTAACTCACCTTGTTCTGGGTTACGCGCCTGTGTTCCACGCACAATATCGCCCGTGTCCATCGCAGCCGATAGCGTCCCCATGACAATATCCTGAATCTGTTCAGGTGTCATGTTAGCCGCCGTAGCCTGAATACGTTTGGTTTCAGCATCAAAAGCCTTAATTTGTGTATTCTGCTCGTCAATTTTTAGCTTCTGCATATCATAAGACTGCTGAAGCTGCTGGATCATTTGCGTCGTTTGCTCCATCTGATTCGCCATATCATTCATTTGTTGGCGCATCATCTGAGCTTCTGGCGACTCATCCGTATTTTGAAGAACTTTAGGATCAAGCATTTTTTCAAAACGCTCGGCCATTTGTTCAGCGCCAGGCCAATCCATATTCTTAACAAACAAATCACCTGCAACCGACCAAAGTGCCGGATTTGTTTGAAGGATCTGGCCCATTGTGTCCATAGCCTCTTGCTTACGGGTCATGTAGCTCGGCCCGCTAGAGACTTGCACATCGTAAGTGCCGACATTTGGATTATAGATTTTAGCAATCTCAATACCCTGCTGATCCACGATCTTTTTGACCGGTTCAGTCTGCATTGGATTGATCTTAGCCATTTTAACTTCGCCGCCAGCATCTATGATGCGTGCTACGCGTTCAGTGTCATAGATTTTAGGGATAAGGTCTATGAGTTGTCTTGTGACATACTTGACAGCGCGGGAAAGATTATCAACGTAGTGGTAAGTAGACGTGTCGCCTTGCCGTTCCCGCGCCAGAATAGCACGACCCGTTCGTTCGTTGCTTGTCGCGCCAATTGAACTATCATACTGACCCGTGGTGGCTTTGATGTCTTCACCTGCGCCAGCCTTAGCCTGTATAAGCCCGACTTGAGCTTCTGGCGGAGAAGAGCGGCTTGGTAGGGGAAGAGGATTTCCAGCGCCATCAGAAACGTCCGGGTTTACTTCCAAATACGGCCAGTTGTTTGTATTGGCCGTCTTCCACTGCATTTCATACCCTTCAAACTGACCACCATAGCCAATGAAGGGGGCTTTAGGAGCCAGTGCAAGCATTTCAGCTTCCTGACTGACCCAATAGTTATACATGCGCTGTGCGTCTTTGGCATTACGAACCAAACCGCTGATGAATAACAGCCCATCTACCTCAAATTCGTTGCCGATGACGCGGATAATAGGAATATATTTACCCGCCCAATCACGCTCTTCCAACACCTCAAAACCATTAGTTTTGAGCCATTTGACCTTGCGACGATCCACTTCGCGCGAACGCAATGGCTTGCCGAATTGCATTTTCAGCATTTTATCTTCAGACGAATTATTAAATGCCGTCAAATTGCCGGGATAGAGATTAAGATCTTCTTTTTTATGCTCAATATAAAAATACTCAGCGATGCGGACCATATCTTCCGACACCCACTGAGCAATAGACTGATCGCCTACACCCATTGTCATAGATGTTGAAAGCGGTGTTGAGTCTGGGTATAGACGCTCAAACTCGTCTTTCTTGATGTCTTCAGTAATGAAGCACCACTCGGCGTCCTGACCGCAAGGATCTTTAATCGTTGGGTCCATATAAACGCTGAACGAGTTACGAACGCGTCCGATTCTAATGTCTTGATCAAAAGAGTCTTCTTTTAAATATTCCGTTAATATGCGGATATAGCCTTCGCCGTATGTGACCTGGTTGTCGCAGGCGGTATCATAAGCTACGTCAGCATCTGACATATACTCAATATGACGCACGATACCGTCGAAGATCTCAGCGACCTCTTCGTCAGCGTTCTCATCAGCAGGTATGACTCGTCCGGTCGGACGGTTCTGACGCTGCTCGTTTGTTACAAGACGGACGTGTTGCGGTAGTTTGTTGATCGTAAGACATGGCCGCGCGTTGATCGTTTGACCCTGCACCGCGCCTCTTGTCGCCAGCACGTCAGCAGGCCACTGCCACTGATTGTCAGGACTACCAGCCATAAAGCGTAGGTCATCTAGCTCATCCTCGCGGCTTTCCGAGTAGGCCGAGATCGCCATACTAAAGCGATGACGCATCTGAGCCAGACGGTCATCACCTTCATCAGCGTCAGCTACTTTACCTGCGCCTTTTACGTCGTCATATGCAGACATTAGCAACCTAATTTTTTGAGGACGTGTGGCTTATCTTTAGGGCCTGGGATCTCACCATACATATGAGTATGATGCGTTGGCTTGTTGCCATCGTGCATCGGCGTTTCTTTATTGCCATCGTGCATCGTTGGCTTATTACGGCGGATCTCACTGCCTTTAGGCTCGCGGGGTTCGCGTTTCTCAATTTTCATAATAGCTTTTTTAGCGTAGCTCATTTCATTTTTCCTTTCTTAGCCGCAGCTTTACGCTTGACTGAATACGCGATTGCAACGGCCTGTTTAACTGGTTTACCAGCTTCAATCTCAGCCTTTACGTTTTTTCTAAAGCTCGTCTTGCTGATCGATTTCTTGAGCGGCACTGACGCCTCCATCTATTGGAATTGATGCACCTTTTAGATGCGAACCTTTATGTCCGTGATGCGAGCCATAGTTATGACTCGTCGCACAGACATAACCGCCCATATTATCTATAAGCGCTTTTCTGCTGCGAACCTGTTTAGGCGGCTTGGCTCCTTTGCCTTTACCACCATGAATACGTTCAGCCTCTGCGCCCATCTTGGCGTTAGGCATACCGCCTTTAGAGGCGTTGACCTTTTTGCCGTTGCCGATCATCACGTCACCGTGTGAAGAAGTGCGAAATTCAACACCAAAGACTCGCTATATGCGTTGTTAGTGCTGTTCTTAATAACTATCGTAAACGACCCATCAGATATAGCGCCCACAAACACATTATACGCGCCTAGTGTGCCGCCAGATGATACGCTGCACGTTACCACATCTTTTGACGACACGCTTGAGTTTGTTACTGTAAACACCGCTTGGGCGCTTGGCGCAAGCTGCGAGTTGGCGGTTGTGATCTGTCCAGATGATGCGTTGACTGTCACGCCGGTTGTTTTATTGTTCTGTTGCGTTACCGCGCCATAAGCGCCCGCTGCATAGCCAATCTGACCAGTCGTCAAGATATTAGCGGCCTGCACGGTCGTCGCGCCGATGATGTTTTGATCCTCATAGGCGACGCCAATAGGCTTAGTGTTTGCCACAGTTCCACCTTTTCATGCTTGCTTTTGCACGATCAGCGTTCTTCGACTTAGCGACAACGCCGCCCATACGTGCGCAGAACGACTTCTTGCGTCCTTCATCTGCTTTGGTCTTAGGATGCGGCGCTGGGGCCTTCAGTTTGCTACCCGTAGCAGCATTATACTTAGCCCGACCTTTAGCGGTCAGACCAGCGCCTTTTTTGGTCGGTAGCTTTTCGCCACGCCCTACGGATAAAGACACCATTATGAAGCCATCCAACCAGAAGAAGCAGAGCCTTGACCATAGCTGACGCGCCGCGTTTGGTCAACGCGCGCCTCTCGGTGTGCGACGGGGAAAGCGAAAGTAACGGCTATCGCGTCCGCAGCGTCTGGGGAGGCTAGCCCCCTCGACTTCATGTCCTTCTTCGACTCCAAGAAGATCGTTCCTTTCGAGTCCGGCTTCATCATCGGTCCAGTCAGGTCCGACTTCAAATACCTGTCCTTTGGTATGCTCGCGCTCTTCAGCCATTCCTTCATCGTCCCCCACATCTCTGCACGCTTATTACCATACATGATGGGCTTGTTGCTTTTATTGCCGAAGTTCACTCCTCGCACCTTGTAGCGTTGCTCCTTCAGCCGGTCCACGATCCCCGCGCCGAGTCCGCCCTCGTCGATGACGACCAACGCTGGCTTATACTCCTCGATCACGTCGATGACGTGCCCGACTACCGCCATCGTGTCGTCGCCTCTGTAGCGTTTGATCGCCACCATATCGCGGCCTTGTCGGACGGCGATGACCGTAGCGTCAGCACCAAAGCGAGCCGGGTCTACTCCGATGACAATGGGCGCAGTCTGGTCGAGCCATCGCGCTCTTTCCATTGCGTCATCGACCAGTGAATTGGGGATAAACTGATCGTCCGAGGCGTTAGGGAATTGTCCATAGACTTCGACGTGGGCTTGGGTTGAGTCTGGTCCATATTCGTCAATGATTTGCTGGTAGACGGCCTTATCTGTCCCTTCGACAGATCTGGCATCGACAATCTTATTTCTCCAAAAGTCTCGTTTGGAGTTAAAACACTCATAAAAGTAACCAGAGTTACGACGGGGGTTGCTAAAGCACAACCAAAACCTATTAGGGGTATTTTCCGTAAAAAAGCCCGCTGCCACTGCCCAAATCGTATCATCAATACCGCTCGCCTCATCAAACACCAGCATCACGCCCGCGAAGTTATGCACCCCCGCGTAGCTGTCTGGATTCTCAGCCGACCACAGCCGCCCCTCAACGCCCCAGTATCTTGTGCCCATCTTCAGGTCACGCTCGACCAGTTCCGAGATCCACTTAGCTGGTAGCACTCGCGTTGCTGATACCTCGAACCAATGACTGTGAAGTGACATACTTAGCCACTTCGTGATCTCGGCCCAGGTGACGCTACGGAGCTGCGCCTCGGAGTTAGCCGACACGATGGTCGTCGAGCCGATCCGTGTGGTCAGCATCCATATCACTAACCATGAGACTAAGGCAGATTTACCGATGCCGCGCCCTGAAGACGTCGCCATCCTAAAAGTCTCAAAGTCTACCCGACCGCCGTTTGCTTTGATGTGTTCGCGCAGCTCGACCAAGACCTCTAGCTGCCACCGACGCGGTCCCTCAAAATGCTCAAGAGGCGTCCCTGGTTTCCCCCACGGAAACGCCAGCCTCACGAACGACAGCGGATCGTTCTTGATCTGCGGCGACCATAAGGTCGCCATAAGACGCTGTTCCTCCTCCGGGGAGTATATTGGCACTTGCATCTATTATTTGCCCTTCAATGACCCGTTGCTGCGCCTCTTGTAACGCCGCCGTAATAGAGATCGTCTGGTTGACCTCGACGCTGACCGCTTGTTTAGCAACCCAGCCATGCACATGCTTCAGAATATCAAGCGCCGCCTTAGCATCGCCTGCTAGCGCCGCGTCACGTAGAACGCCCGCCATCTCCATCTCGCCGTCAGCGCGTCCTTTGGTTTCGTAATACTCTGCGACCGGGTCGAGTTGGATGAGTCTACGATACTCTACCGGCATCATATCACAGGCCAACGCCAGCGCGTCGCCTTTTAACCCCCGCCGCGCCGCTTCATAGATCTGACCGAGCCGTTGCTCCGTCGCTTCGATCTTGCGCGGCTCATAAGGTAGCGATTGGAATGTCATTGCAACAAAATATATGACGGGGTGCTTTTTAGCAAATAAAAAAAATTTCGTGCTGCAAAATCTAAAAAATAAAAAATTTCGTGCAGACCCTTCGTAAACCTTTAAGGGATGGTCAAGGCCCAGACCCCCTCCTCCAAATGTAAACTGCCAGCTTAGAGCTTAACTCACTTAGAATGTAAACTTAAAGTAAAATGTTAAGTCAAATGTCAACAAGAGTTGGGTGATTGTTGGGTGTTATGGGTTGTCTGGGTGATGGGTTTTAAGTCGCTGAATGACTTTTCGACAGTCGCCCACGTTCACGGCTCATTTGACTTATATCAATTATTATACTTATTAAATATTTATAATTATAATAATAACACATATAGCCCAAAGTCATGAATTATGGGCACTATATGGGCTTGGCTTACAGCCCATTGCCCGACCATTTTTTCACCCAAATCACCCAGGAAAATCACCCATAAAAACTAATCTGCAATTTTATGTAAAATAATGTTTGACACTTGTGAATAATTGCGCTAAAGATAATCTTACAGACAAACGAGGGGAAAAAATCATGACATTAACCGAGTTTTTTAATTCAGCCTGCGTCGCAGCGGGCGTCGTTATGCTAATGGTCGCGGCAATTGCCGCGCCTTTTATTCTATTCAGATAAGGGGAAAGACAATGACGACGTGGTTTGAAAAACTAGAATCAGAAACGAAACAAGTCAAAGAGACGCGCGCATTTAAATTGCTAGTAGTGCGCGCCGCTCGTAAAGATCCGGCCAAACGAACAAAAAAAGAGAATGAGGCGTTAGCGCTGGCGCGCGCGCTGGCGCAAAAATAAACTACCCGTTCTCTTGTCTCATAATAAGGATAGTCCAATGCAGTATCATATCGAATACACAGACACATTTGGCGGCGACGCAAACTACTCATGGGTGCGACGCGCATCTGTGACCATGCCTGAGTTGACGCATTATGGTTACGATGGCGGTACTAACTATTCCAAAGCCAATAAAGTCTATCAGCGCGAGCTGATGAAGAAAGCAAAAGCGGCTGTTGGCCTAACCGGCGCTCGCGGCCGCGTCACAGACTATGGCGACATGATAGACTTTCGGCCATACGGCTGCTGCACGGTCTTATTCATCACTGTCGAATACTAATCCACATAGGGGGTAACAATGTTACGCGACACGCTTTTACATGCCGTGACGGCATATGACAGAAAACAATCTACTAAACGCGATTATAACGTATATGCGTTGCCGCAATATTTAGAGCGCGTTGACGATGTTATGAAAGACATCGACGCTGGCGCTAACGCATATGACGCTATCAACGCGGGGTTTTGCGGGCCTTTACTAAGGCATGTAATAAAGACTGTATCAAAAGCGCATCCTAACCTATCGCCAGCATCTAAAGAAAAAAATGAAGGCGTTTGGACGTATCAACCCGTGGCGCACAAGACCTAACTGTAACAAATCCATATAGGGGAAATATTATGTCTTACAATGGATGGACAAACTACGCAACATGGCGCGTCAATTTAGAAATGTTTGACGGTTATGATCCGTATGACTGCGGCCATGATTCTAGCGTCACAGCTTATGACTTAGGTCTTAGCCTTAAAGAAATGGCAGCAGAAACATTAGAGGCGCAAACAGGCGACGCAATGAGCCTAGCCTTTTCATACGCTATGGCCTTTCTTGTTGACGTCAATTGGACAGAGATAGCGCAACATATGATCGACAACTATGGGGAGAGAGCAGCATGAATACCTTCACATACTATTTTGACGAGCTATCAATACTACCGCGCTATGCCATCTATGCCGTTGGAGAGGCGGACGTATCGTATAACATAGCGTCGCCTGAGCCTGACGTTGGCATATTCGAGCATTATGCGACGGATATTAGTATAGACGCTATTGTCATCTATGGTCATGGGCACAATGACAGTAAACTGAATATAGACGCAGACCATTGGCTTTATAGCCACATAGAACAAGCGCTATTGGACGATGAGAGCTTGGCATATGCCTGCATGGAAGACGCCGCATGAAACAAGCGCTTTACGTTATCGGGCTGGCGACATGCGCTAGCCTTTTAATTCCGGCAATAGCCTTAGTCTTACTCTATACGATAGGGGGATAACATGTCTCGTTTGGCCGAATACTATGACTTCCAACAAATGCTTTATCTACTCTCGACGCGCGCGTTAGAGATAATGCTCGACTATGAGTCGGATACTTTCCGGCATAGCCTAATCGAAAAAGAAATTGAGGCGCGCAAATGAGCGACCACATTATAAAAGCTCTACTAGAGCAGAACACAAAGCTAAGAGAACGCGTTCAAGCTCTCGAGGCGGTCATTGCGGCAATGATATGCTCAAAGCCGCCTGAAGACCTCTTAACGCCTGTAAACGACACGACGGAACAACAGCCCTCATAAGAGGAAAGCCTAATGAAGAAAGTAAAACAGATATTATTAGAAGAGGCGCTGGACAGTAACCTCTCGCCGGAACAAGTCTTAAGCTATAGCAGGCGGCAAGACATCCTATGGACGCGCTATCGCATATACTGGCGGGCGCGACGGGAAACGAGCGCCAGCTATCCACAAATCGGGCGCGTGTTAAAACGCGATCATACAACAGTCATACACGGGGAGCGCTGTTATCAAGCGAGATTAGATGGCAAAGAATATAGAAAGCCCGGGCGTAATGTCGGTTATAATAATAGCGATAATCGCGATTCTATTGGGTGTTAAATGACTTATCTGTGCTACATATTCCGCAAATGTGTAGCCTTTAAGATACAAACGAGCGACAAATGACAAACTACTTTAACGAGCAATACGAGGCCATACAGGCCACAATACCCGACGTGCCGAGGGATTTGCCCTGCTACCAGGTAAACGTGCCTCTGTGGCTATTTTGGCGCAAAATAGACCCCATGGCAGTAGAGCACCCCATAATGACGGAGCAAGAGATAACGCGACGTCTTGACCTGCTTTACATGGGCGACGGAACTTGCTAATAGTTGTCTATTAGCAAACCTCCCCATTGCTATTTGGCTCCGCGTTCACCCCTAGCGCGGAGCCTTTTTTATTGGAAAGCTATAAGGCGCAAATTGATCTGCTGGCAGGATGCTATCGCCCATATTGAGCATAGAATTAACCGGGCGCATCTGATACAAGCCCATCTGCATGAGATAAGGCGTCAGCCAGTCACGCATAGAGTTAAGGCTCTGCTGGTAGCCATAGGGCTGAGGCGCATAATCGGCAACCTGAGTCGTGTAATGGGGCAATGACTGCTGGAATTGCTGTTGCCGCGCCCGGAATTGCTGCGTTGCCTGGTCGTTCAAGAGCGCAGCAATAGGGTCTTCGTCTTTGTTAATGGTAAGCGCGGCCATGTAAACACTCGCATAGTGAATTAACTATAAGAGCTGTATAACACACGGCCAGATCGCATACTATCTGCATAAGCCTTCCGCGCAGGTGTCATAGATCGTCTTTGCGGCCTGACACGCAGCCAGCCCATACATGAGAACACTAATTAGAGCGAAGCGCAACAACATTCCCCTCCTGTGGCGTGTCTTCAACCATGCGGCGAAGATCTGACTTGTTAAGGTGCTTTAGCTTAGGCGACACAAAAATGTGGCGCTTGTTCTTATGCTCCGGCGCGTGGACAAGGCCAAGGTCGCGCCAGCCTGCCTCCTTGAGCGCGTGTAAGAGCGCCGCTTGAGGGATCTTGACGCCAGTAGGCGCTAGCCCGGAGAGCTTCTGACACACCTTGAACCAGGGGCCAGCAATAACGCCCTGGTTGAAAGGATAACGCATAGCTTCGATCTCGTCGAGGATATAAGACTCAGCCGTGGACATGCCGGAGCTTATCATCGTGCGCTTGAACTCAGTCTCCATCGGCGTGGCGGCGGGGTTAAACTTCGACACGTCACGACGCATCATCCAGCCAGCGATAGCCTCAAAGCCGCCTGCCTTATACCAGTCCCATATCGCTTTAGCTTCATTAGGCTTCATACGTGGTGAGCGCGACCAAACGCAAAACCATCGACGGTCTTGAGATGGCAATGAGATCGGCACGGGATCGTTCGTGAACGCCAGCACGAAAAGACGGTTCACCATGTCGTATGGATGCAAGCCCTTGCGATTGATCGGGAGCGTCTCAGGTGGCGCGGCGATGATAGGCTTGAGCTTGTTAGCCAATGCGCGGCGCTCTCGCGCCTCTGGCTCTCGAAGCTCGTTGAGGATAAGAACCTCGCTCTCCATAGCATAGCCCCACTGGCTGGTGAGGTTATCGCCGTCGATAAGGCCACGGTTCTTATAGTTAGGCCCACAGATAGACCATATGAAGGGCGCCCACATGGTGTCTTTACCGCAGCCCTCGTCGCCGCCATGCAGGATCGCGTGATTGATCTTGATCTTAGGGTTCTGAACCTTGAAGGCCATCGCGTCGAAGATATGCTCACGCTCGTCAGGGTCAGGCACAAGCCGCTCGCAGTGCGCCAACCATTTGCTGACGTCGCCGCTGCCAGACACAGGGCGCGCGTTCATCCAACGGTTGCCGTAGACGTCGCCGTCCTTGTTATAGACTAAAGGCTCTTCACCGGCGGCGTAGGTCAGACCTTTAAGGAGCAAACCGCCAACCTCCTGACGATGCTCGTCAAACCATGTCGCAGCCTCAATACGGCGGCCTTTACCATGCGTAGACTGACACTCGATGTGCCTGAACACCGCGTTAAACGCGGCGCGCGTCAGCTCTGTGCGCGTCTCAAGGTCGAAGTAGGCGTCATCAGTCAAGATATAGGCGAAGCGCTCAAACCAGCCAGTGCGCTCGACACGACCAGCCTGCTTGCGCTCGACCTCGACGATCCGCTTGTTAGCGTCGTCTTTGAACATGTCATTATGCGGTAATAAGTCACGTAAACGCGCCATTTCTTTAGCTAGGACGTCGTCACGTAATCCTGGCGTTACTTGCGGGCCACCGTTATCGCAGACCCAGTCAAGAAACGAGGCGCTGGTCAGATGATCGCAATGACCATGGTAACAGCAAAATGCGCGATTAAGGGGATTATAGCGTGCCTCAACTTGACCATCCGTATGCTCTGCATGGTTCGGGCAGACAACGCCGAGCCAGCCTTCCGCATTGATCGACGATAAGACGAGGTTCTGGTCGTTGAGCCATTGCAACACGCTGTCTTCGCCTGTGTCTCGCAGCTTGATCGAGATAGCCTTGGCGGTATCCGCTTCATCGGGCGTTACTCCTAGCGCCTGACAGATCTCAGGCAGGGTATATTCTAATCCTTTTTGGAATTTAACGAGGCGCGCTTGGAAATTATCGCGTCCCGGCTTGAGGTTAACGCTACCTGGCAGGCGGCAATTACGAACAGCATTGGTAGCACCAGGATCAGTATAACCGCTTTTAGCAATGGCCGTAATAGCAGCACAATATTCTCCTTTGTTCGGTTGTTCGCTGAACGCATAGCCCCACTGGAACGATCCGGGGCTAGTCTCAATAATCCATGTCGGCTCTAACGGCGGCTCTTTGGACTTCGTGCCGATGTCGTCCAGCATCATAAACGCGACATATTCGCAATTTGATGACGACGCAGATGGACGGTTATCTTTGAAACGGTCGATAATAAAAGAACCTGTGTTCACATACCATGCCTCGCCGTCCTTGCGCTTATGCGTCGGCATGTAGGCAGGCCATGTATATTTAGGCGACCCGTCGAGATGATTGCCGCCCGTTGGCTTTTGTTTTACAACTAACAGCGTCTCGCCTTCAGGCGCGAGACTGCACAAATAAGTTAATAAATCATTTCCCATAGCGCCCCATAACCCCCGCTTCTACTTGTAATGGTAATCCTTGCGCCCATTCGGGCGGCGTTATCATTATTTCTTCTAATCGCTGTTTTGCCTCCTCCGGTTGATCTGTCTCAAGAACGATCTCGTCGTGAACGTGCAGGACAACATTAAAACCCTCATCATCAAGACGGCGAAGAGACGCACGCAAAAGATCGTGAGCTGTAGCCTGTGTAACATTCTCACACGCTAAACCCCGCCAGAGACGGGCACGCGGCCACTCCTTGGCGTCAGCCGCAGGTTTCCAACTCGCCTTAGCATAAGTGATATTGTCGTCTTCAAAACGGGCAAAAGGGTAACAAAGAACGCGCCCGGACGGGAGAGAATACCAGAGATGTTGACCGTCGAATAGATAATTTATTCGACCTGCCGTAAACACTTTTCCTCTATTACGTAAAGCACGCGTATAGGCCACCTCAAGATCTTCCCAAAAGGGGACAGCCCATGGGTTTGCTCGTCGCCAGGCGTTGACCATATCTCTAGCAGTGGACTCAGGAAGATTAATACCATAAACGCGCCCCATAGCTGCAAAGGCCCCAATACCCCCGCCAAAGCCACACGCCAGTTCTTGAACTTTTCCGACCTGTCTTTGATCTTTGTCAACATCTGCATAGCTCACTCTAAAAGTCATGCTGGCGTTTACTTTGTAAACATCTAAACCTTCTTTAAACTGCTTTAGTTTATTATCGCCCCGGCCAGATAGCCACGGATTGACGCGGCCTTCAATCGCTGACCAATCAGCGACTACAAACTGATGGCCCGGCGCTGGTATAATGGACGGGCGCAACATACCTTTGAGAACGTCAGTAATGCGCTTGCCATACTGAGGCACGATCTTATGCCCGCGCACCATAGCGGTGCGAACGGCTTCAGGGTCATCAGCACATTTGCGGGTGAAGTTATGCACCTGAGCACCATATGATGACGCGCGGCCTGTGGCGCTACCGCCAGCAAATACAAACGCGCCTCTGACGCGGTGATCGTCACAGCCAAGGTCGAAGAGACGCTTGAACTTTGCTACAGAAGAAGCCCATAGATCGTCAGCGCATTGTATAACCTCGGCCACGTCCGGCGGCACTTGTTCAGGATCTTCCATCGCCAGAAGATTTGCGCGCGTTGTTTTGTCGATCGAATACTTGCCGTCTCGCTCCATGAGCTTGAGCGCTTCTGGTCCGACGCGGTCTTGGACCCATTGACGCATCTTAGGTGATCTGACCGATGTGATTTCACCTTTCGTTACCTCTTTAACAATACGCTCGATTTCTTGCAGCTCATCAGCGGCATAACGCATGGCGGCTTGACAAAGATAAGCATCAACCTTGACGCCACGGTCATTAATGCGCTCGTTGACATGATAATCTAAAAGCTCTTCGTCTGTCAGCTCTCGCATAGCCTTACTGACAGCGCGCATCGTTCGCACGTCTTGTTCACAGTATTCGATAAGCTCTGGCAATAACTCATCGTTGTATGGCGGCACGCAACACTGACGCACAAGATAATTACCGCGATGGTCTTTCTTCATGCCGGTGTTGGCAAAGCGACCAACGTCTTCTAATGAGCCAGGCGCACAGTTAGCCCGCGCCTGTGCAGCGGTGCAGTAGAACTGCTCTAGTGGGATCTGATGTCCTAGCACATGCCAGAAGATTAGACGCTCAAACGCGGCGTTATGCGCGCGGATCTGACCTGTTAGTATCGGTAGCAGCTCACCCGGACGCCAAGTCTTAACGTCACCATCGTCAATGGCATACGACATACACAACACTTCTGTTGTGTTATGACGGGCGTAATTATACACGCCCGCCGTCTTAAGATCGCACTCAGACCTCGTCTCAAAGTCAACCCAGATTATCATTTTTGTTTTCTTCTATGCACGCGGCCAATTATTGCACATCGTGATATGTCGAGCTGCTTTGCGATCCATCCAAACGACTTGCGACGGTCACGCCAATAAGTAACGTAAGCGTCCATCTCAGCCGTCCAGATAAGGATATGGTTCTTTTTATTAATCGTTGGGGGTGTCAATGCGATCTCCTAAATATTCGCCATTGGGACCGTTGTAGATCGTCACATTGCCGATCTTTGGCGCGGAGATCATGCCTTCATTAGTATAATAAAAATTCTCATGCGGGTAAGATAGTTCAGTAGCTACAGGTCCATTGGGACCACTGAACACAGAGATCTGTTGAGCTGCGACAGGCGTTATCATCAGCATAAATGCCACGATGTATTTCATTTCTTTAATCCCCTAATTGTATGCTTGAGTTTTTTTATTTTCTTACGAAGTTTAACTAATTCTTCGTGAATAGTTTCTAATGTTACTGGTTTGTCTGTCATCATACCCCCCGGATAAAAATGGGGGCTTGCGCCCCCACTCCATTAGCTACGACGACGACGTCCTGTGTCAGGACTTGCGACCTTTTCTGACACGTCTTCTTCACCATCCATGCCAATAAACTCAACAATGTCGAATGTCGGCGTATAAACGCGGCCATATGATTTATGAGCATAATGATCGCTACCGAGCTTAACGACAGCTACTGGCTTTGTTTGATCTTTATCAACTTGTTCAGCAATCTTGATCGCTAACGCGTGCATAGAACGCTTACCGCCGACTGATGTGACGGCATAACGCGCTTCCATGCCCTTGTCTTCGCCTGACATGCACTTTAATGACATGCCAACTTGTGGTTGCCATCCAGCCTGTGCGCCAGCAGGAGGCGGGTCAAGATCCGGCAAAGGCTCAGAGATCGGCACCATTTTCTCAGCTAGAACTTCGCCCGTTCCCCATGCAATGTAGCCATGCACAAAAGAATAAGGATTGATCGCCCAAAGCGTCTCTTTCTCAACCTCAGTCTGATCCGCGCCGTAGACCCAATGACCGGTCTTATCCATCTTGAGGATAACACTGCCGACAGGGCCAACATCAGCTTCAATAGACCGAAGCGCCTGTGAGAGAGACTGCGCTGATGGAAGATTAGCACCGCCAAATTTTACTAGCATTTTACTTTACCTCTAGTTTAGAGAAAGCGGCCCGCAAATGCTGACCGACTTGTAGCACTGCCGGACGCGGATCTGACTCCGGTGCGATAGTGTTACTCGATGAAATGGCGACGACGTGATCTTTAGGCAGGTCAAGCTTGTGCTTTTTGAGCACCTTCTCAAGCTGCGCTGGCGACCGTAACTTCGTCTCCATTAATTCCGATATATCCAAGCCCATTTGCTCAAGAGACTCACGCGCCCCTTCTTCATTAACCCATTGCCTTGTGGCGCGCTTTGGGACGAGCTTAAATCCTGGGATGGCGATCCCGTTCTCAAGCGCTTGTTGTGCTTGTTCACGAACAGCTTTGATCCAATCTTCAAGACGGTCTGCAATAACCAGTGCATTGCCATAGCCCTCCGGTGATATGGTATTAAGCGCCGTTCTTAGCGCCCGGTCAGCCTCGCCTGTCAACACAGGACAAACAGCTTTAGCTGCACACCAGCGACAATGATCGCCAGTTGCTAATGGCGGATTAGGCGCATGAGCTATAGTGACCGCGTTCTGTAACTCACGTTCGAAGTTCTTAATGCGACCGGGCGTAGTGACCCAACGCTTGACATGCGGCGGCTGGACAATGACGCACTCGATCTCCGTAACACCCTCGAACGCCCAACGGGCTTCTTCAGTCCGCATAGCCGCAGCGGCATAAAACATAAGCTGATGGTTCTCGACAGCATCCACCGCCACCCCATCACCAAACTTCCAATCAAGAACAATTGCACGATTCCGAATACGACCAATGAGGTCACAGGAGCCAAATACATTTGCTAAAAATCCTCCAAAATGAACGCGGAGTTCTGTTACAAACTCTAACTGAGCGTCAGGGTCAATCTCAGCTAATGCTTCAAGAGCAGGGCGCAACTTACGATCAATGAGATCATCGCCAAGACCAAAGTCATCCGTAGATGCACGATTAGAGAGTATCTGATGGATGGCTTCATGTAAAAGCGTGCCTTCTTCAGCGTATTTTGACGAGGGTCTTGGAGGAACCTGCTGGCATAATTTAACGCTGCCGGGACAATTAATGACACGCTTGGCGGTCGATCCGCCGACAATATCGCTATGTGACATTTTACTTTACCTTTCGATGATGTGATACTAGACTTTTCTTTACAGACATGTCAATACAATTCTTATGACAGATTTAGAAAAAGACATTGAACGCTACTTTGTTAAGTCAGTTCAATCACTTGGCGGGGTAGCCTTTAAATTTAATTCAATGTCTAATAGAGGCGTCGCAGATAGAATTGCGTGTTTGCCTAACGGTGAGACGTGGTTTGTAGAGATAAAAAAAGACGGTGGCAAACTGTCGTCATTACAAAAAATATTTGCCGCTGACATGGCAAAGCTAAATCAAAAATATGCGTGTCTATGGAATAGGGAGCAAATAGACAGATGGAGCTACGACCGTATCAACACGAAGCCGCCGACTTTCTCTACGCCCACGACAGAGCCATGATCCTAGCGCCGGTCGGCGCGGGTAAAACAGCGATAACGCTGACAGCAATGACTGAAATGCTTCGTAGCGGCTTTGTAGATCGCTGGCTTGTGTTAGCGCCCAAGCGCGTTTGCACTGACGTATGGAAACAAGAAGGTTTTAAATGGTGCCCTGAGTTTGAGATTGCCATAGCTGTCGGCACGCCAGCGCAACGCAAAGCCGCGATGGAATCAGACGCAGATATTGTCGTTACAAATTACGATAACATCGCTTCAATTACAGGTAACTTTGATGGCGTTGTATTTGACGAGCTAACGCGGCTTAAAAATCCAAGCGGCAAACGCTTTAAAATTTTAGAAAAAATGCTTGACAAGTTTGATATTCGTTGGGGGTTAACAGGCTCTTTTACGTCAAACGGTCTTGAGGATGTATTTGGTCAAT
>Ga0208743_1000190_pt1 | contig 23366 bp, 26 predicted proteins | sample CryBogCBH04Jul08_FD_184615 | JGI IMG/M metagenome (GOLD analysis project Ga0208743, IMG submission 184615) | Freshwater microbial communities from Crystal Bog, Wisconsin, USA - CBH04Jul08 (SPAdes) (version 2) | ecosystem: Environmental > Aquatic > Freshwater > Lake | place: Crystal Bog...
CAACAGCAACACTAATCGCAGATACTAATTTTAAACCACCACAGCTTCAATATTCTCCTTCTACTGGTTTATTTTCAATGGCAATTTATACTAACTATTTATCATCAACAGCATCATCTAATTTGATGAAACTTTATTTTAATACAAATATGTGGGGTCTATTTTCAAGTTTTAATTCACAATTTTTAGGAACAGAATCAAATGGTCAAGCATATCAATTGACATTCTCTCCTTATATCGGACAAACTGCTATAACTGGAGCAACAAGTATGTATCTCTATACTCAAGAATATAATACAACATCTACTTTATGGTGTCCTATTGAATCTATTGTCTTTACATCTACCCTCATACCAATCTATTCAGAGCAAGTTGGAGCACCCATTAACTATGGTGATGGTAATGATACTGGAGCGAATAATTCAGTCAATAATTTCCAACCTATAGTCACCGACATAGCACTTCCAATCAATACAGCAAATGACTATAGAGATTTTATTGCTTACTTACCTTCGGCTGAGTATCGTATGGCATCATTTACATCATCCAAACAGCCATTAAATAGTATAGATATTCAAGTATTTTGGAAAGCACGGCTTAACAATCAGTTTTATCCTTTAACAATGTTCAATGAAAGTTCAGTATCAATTAAAATGATGTTTCGCAAAAAGAGTCAATATAAAAATAAAGGTGAATAAATTATTGAAAAATAAAAAGTTTATAAAGAATATATAAGATGTCAGCCGATATTGAGAAGTTAGCCGTTTTTGATGATCGCATTGTTCAGTCTAAGGCTCGTTATGCTGTAGAGAAAGGTGCTCTTTCTCTTACGAATGCTCCCTTTTCGGCTGTTGGTAATAACTCTTCCCAGCAGTCTTTCAATATCAATGTTCCTTCAGAGAATGTTTTTGTTGACCGAGCGGTAGAATGGACTGCGACATGTGCTCTTTCTATGAATGTAGCCATCTCTGGTGGTCAGCAGTCACAGAATGCTCCAGTTGTGGTCTTTGGTCGTGATTGTGCTCTTTCTGCTTTTCCTCTTCAGTCTCTAACACAGACACTTACTGCTACTATTAATGACACTACGGTGACAATGAATACTGGCGATGTTCTTTATGAAGTTCTCCGTCTAACAGATTATAAGAAGAATCGTGCTCAGCGAACTTGCCCCACTTACCTTGATACTTATAAGTCATATAATAGTGCTTCTGGTGCTATTAACAATCCTCTTGGTGATTATACTAATGCTTGTGATTCTGGAAGTGTTCCCAATGGTGCGTGGTATAATGTTTCTTTTACAGATAGTACTGGTGCTGTTCTTTCTGGATCTGGATCATATACTTCTGGTAGTGTAACTGTAAGTTATACAAATGGTGTTCCAGTCCAGTCTGCGTCATATCCTTCTGGTGGTTATCCTATTTTCCTAAAGTTTACATCTACGGAGAAACTTGTGCTATCTCCTTTTGTATTCAGCGATTGTCATGAGTTTGATACTGGTCTCTTTGGTATCCAGAATATCCAGTTAGTTCTCAATATGTCTGCTCCTTCACAGACTGCTACTTCTGGTCGTGTAATTCGTTCTACTACAACTTATGGTCGCACAATTTCAAGTGTTGCCTATAATGGCTCTGTAAGTGGTGGTACACCTTTTACATCATCACAAGTGAATGTTCAGTTCCTAACACCTTCTCTTGATCTTCCACTACCACCTAAGTCTATTGTTCCCTATATGGAGTTTCCTCGCTATATCTATAGTGCTGGAGCACAGACTGTATCTGTTGGTACTGAATTCAGTGTTCAGAGTCAGACAATTACACTTCCACAGATTCCAGATCTTCTCATTGTGTATGTAAAGCCATCAGCATATGTTGCTACTGATGCTGATTGGTATTTCCCTATTACAGATGTTACAAGCATTAACTTTGATAACTTTAGCGGTCTTCTATCATCTCAGACACAGCAACAGCTATATGCGATGGCTTTTAAGAATGGTCTTGATATGGATTTTAATCAGTGGATAGGTGAGGGAAATGTTGCTTCTCAAGCACTTACATCTTCTGAATTCGCACAAGGTAAGGTTGGTCTCACTGGTGGATTTTTAGTGCTCAAGCCATCACAAGATATTACTCTCCAGAGCGGACAAGCACCTTCTCTTGTTGGCAATTTCACATTCCAGATTAGTCTTAAGTGTATGAATAATAGCGGTAGCACATCTGTCAGCCCTACTGTATATGTCATTACAGCCAATAGTGGTTTCTTTGAATCCATTAAGGGTTCATCACGAATTGTGAAGGGTGTTCTTTCGGCTCAAGATATTCTTGATGCTCCTATGTCCCATACTCGTTCAGCACTAACTCGTGCTGTTGGTGGTAAGTCAGTTCTTCACCGATTGGGCAATGTTCTTTCAAAGGTGAAGGAATATCTTCCACTTGCGAAGGAAGTAGCAAAACACGCAAAGCCTCATCTTCCAGAAGGAGCACGAGATGTTCTTTCGGCAGTAGGCCTTGGTCGCCATCACCGAAAACACGCTCATCGTTTAATGTAAAATATATAAATAAAAAATCATAGTATTGAATATATAAGATGTCTTTGAATTATGTTAAAGATTCGGCATATTGTACGGCTATAGGAATAGCACAATCTGCTAATAGTATTTTCACTGGAACAGCAACTATTAATAGTGGTAGTTCTTCAGTTATTGTATCAAGAGGAACACTAACATCAAGCAATGTTGTTATAATTACACCAACAGCTCAAGATTCTTCAGCAACACTATTTTGGGTTGTTCAGACTGCCGGAACTGGTTTTACAATTTATGCGAATGCGAACGCAAATTCTAATATCGCAATAAAATACTTAGTCTTGTAATAAATTTATAAATAAAAAATCATAGTATTGAATATATAAGATGTCATTTATAGGTCTATCAGATCCAGCAGTTCAAACTGGTGTTGGTATTACGGCAATTAATCTTAGTGCTGGTGTCGCAACTGCTGGGGCATCTACTACAAGTGTCTCTGTTGCTGTTCCAAATTCTACTACATCATCAGTTTATGTTGCTTCTTGGATCTCTTCTTCAATTATTGGTAATATTTCTTGGACTGATAGTATTTCTATATCAGCAACATCTACTGGTTTTACGGCAAATTTTGGGAGTAATGTAAGAGATAGACAATTTAGTTGGTCAAAAATGACTTAATGTTAAAAAATGATTATATAAAAAATATCTTTAATATATATAAGATGTCTACGAATGCTGTATCTAATAAAGCAAGTGGATCAGTGACTGATTATACCGTTCAAGATGCTCTTGGTATTCAAAGCGAAGTAGCTGTTGTTCGTGGTAGTTTTGTTATTCCAGTTGGAACTTCATTTACTTATAAATATAGTGATCCAGCATTTTTACCATCTACCCCAATTATATGTTGTTATGGTTCAAGTCCAACCGCATCTGGTGTTTCTTATCCATTAGCTTGTTGGACTGGTGCTGGTAGCATTGCTAATACAGCAACTTTTTCTTTTGGTGCTTCTACAACTATTGCTACTAATCCACTTACAGTAAATTATTATATAGGATAAATAGATGGAAATCAAAACTATTCCGACAATTCTTTTATCCAATTTTTATGAGGGTAATCTTATAAATATTATTCCAACAATAACCCAATGTTATAAAATAAATAATGATATAATACAATTATGTAAGTATCATACCAATATGTTTGAATGTGGTTTATGTAATAAAGTTATAAATACAATTACCCCCATAAGTATTACCTCCAAAGTAGATTAAGAGATAAATTATTGGGACTATATGGGTCATTTCTCCAATTTCCTTTTATTTTCTCATGAGACTTATGAAATACATTTCGTTTCATATCAGCATAACCGATAGGAACATTTCCTTTTCTTTCTTCTTCTGACCATAAATGATAATCTCCATATCCAATTCTACCAAAATAACGAATTGAGCCATCTGGTGCTGTAATCATAAATTTATGTGTTTTATCATCAGAATAATATGGTTTAGAATATTTTAACTTTTTAGCAATAGATTGGACTTTTGATAAATACCAATCTTTTCCTTTTCCTTTAATTTCTTTAGAATATGCTATATTCAAAGCAGTTAATTGTTTTTTTGCTGTTGCTAATGATAATGGTTTATAAGAATGAATTTGTCCATTAATATCACTAACAACTCTATAACCATCTGGGAATTGAACAATATGATACGGCATTCTATATATATAATAGATGGAAAATAGACCACCAAAAATGAAAAGTATTCCTATATCTCATTCTCCGCTGTATGATAAGAGAATATATTTAATTGCTCAATGGAAGCACCAAATTGGTCGTAAAAGTTATACATTTTCCATAAATAAATCAAAAGGCAAGAAACAGCAAAACTACAGACGACGAACTCTATCATTACTTAAGATGTCCAAAAACTAATGTTATTTTTTCATTGATTGGTTTACTTATAACACTTCTAAATTTCGTTATTGGTATAATGCGAAATCTATAAGAATGTGCTGTTTCTCTCATAAAATGGTTTTTAGTCGTATGAGTAATATGTTGTACCATTTCTTTAGCTAAATGTAGAGCAAATGGTTTATGAATTATAACTGCGTGTAATTGTAGTCTATCCATTGCTAATAGATTTATTTATTTTTTAAATATATATCTTAATATTACAAATACAAAGATATATAATGAAAGTTCTTGTAATTATAGTGGGGTGATGGGGTGGAGTGATATATTTTTTAAATGTCGTTTAAAACTACCTTTAGATATATTTTTTCCACATTTACAATATATTTTATCTGCCCTTTGTATTTTTTTATCATCTTTACTGACATATGGTAGTATAATATTCATACATAATGGATTAGATATATTTTCTTTAATATATTGAGTTTCTTTTTTATATATTTCAGTATTATTATTACATTCAAATTCTTCTAATAATATAATATCTACAATAGACCAATCTGTTATTTTTTTTAAATTACCCATTGGTCTATTTTTATGTGAATTTAATCTATATTTTAATAATTGGATTGTACTGCCAATATAGAATTCATCTTTATAGTTTAATCTATATATAGAAGCTTTCATTTTTTATTCCTAATATAATAACGAGACATTTCTTTAAACTACTATATATTTAAGTGGTATGGGGTGGGGTCATGGGTATGATGGGGGTCATAACTGAATCTTTTCTAACAAGGAGGCTCCACGAAGAGGACTTTTGACTTTTGACCCCTATCATACCCATCACCCCACTATAATGAAATATCTCGTCATTATATTCATTATATAAATATAATATCTCTTTCTAAATTACATTTATAACAAAAATAAAAGCAATCAAAATTACATTTATTTGATTCTATCTCTTTATTATCAACTAATTTTATAAATTGTATTCTTTTTCTTGGTATTATTATTTGTATATCATTTTTAAATAAAGTTCTAATATATTGTGTTGTTAATGTAGAACAAGGCATAATAAGAATAAAAGGCTTATTTAATTCTTTTAACCTTATTAATATTTCTTTTTTAATTGTAAATGGTGGATTGCTTACAATAATATCACCTTTATCATTGTTAAAAAAATCAATGTCTTCATGTATGACATTAAATCCTAATGTTTTTAAATAATTTCCAGATTTACCATTTCCATAAAATGCTTCCCATATAATTTTATCTTTTGGAATATAATCTTTAATATTATCCCAAGCATAATTAGGTGTCATATAATCATCATATTTAGTAAATGTTTCTGTATGAAATCCAGCCATCCTATTTAAATAAATATCTTTTTATTTTAAAACAACAATATCATTAGGAATATTATTATATACTAATTTATTATAATCTCTATTGGGAATAAATCCTTTAATTTCTATTTGATTAGTATGTTCATTATATTCTAATTTAGTAAAACGAATATTATTAAATGGATGTATAAATGGAACTTTTAATATGAAAGTATTATGATTATAATTATAATGGGCAATAGGAGACCAAGAACCCATTATATTTTTCATTCTAATCTTCATATATATTTATATATTTATTTTTTTACATATTCATTTTGCTGTTCAGAAACTGAATGACCCATTGCTTTAGCATCGTCTTCTTGTTCTTTCTTTACTTCTCCATATTTAGAAGTAAGATAAGAGTGTCGGAGCATAGAAGATCCAACTTTCTTTCCAAAGAGTTTATTAAGAATTCTTGTTATAGAATTTACAGCAGAAAGTGGTTCACCATTTGAATATAATAGAAATGGCATTGCTGTATCTTTCTTTGACTCTATTGGAGACCATTTGAGATACATTGAAATAATACCATTAAGAGGAGAAGTAATAGGAAGTATTTGTGTACCATATTTCTTTGATGTTTTATATTTATTAAATACAAACTCCTTTGGAATCTTCTTATCAATAATTAAATAATTATGTTCTTTTGGTAAATCTTCAACTTTCATTCCTTTCTTTGCTGTTATGACAACCATTGAAGTATAATCTTGATTGCGACGAGGAGGCATATCAGTATAGAGAGATAATATCATTAATGATAAAAGTTTATTATATTGTTCTATAGATATTTGTTTTGTTTTTTCAAATGCTAAACAATCATTATAAAGTTTATTTTTAATATCTTCAACATCTTTCCATTCTACCCAATTCTCTTTCTGTTTTTCATTTTTTTCTCCATTCTCTTCTTGCTTCATTTCTGTTCCTTTCTTCATCATTTCATCATAATAATGCTTATAAACCTTTTTATATGTTGGTTTATCATTAAAAAGAGATAATACTGATACTATAGATGCTAACATAGTCTTTTTAGTATTATTTGAATATTCAGATAGTATCTTATCAATATTTTCAACATTCTTTAAAAATGTTAGAGATGTATAAGGTTTCTTTTCATTGAGACTATAAAGATTTCTAATATACAGCGATGCCGATGACTCAGTAATCTTTTTTTGTTCAATTAGTTGTTTAACAAGATTTAACATAAAATCCGTAGTTCTATTCATTTATATTATACAAGAACATTTTTAATTTCATCATTTTTACACAGATTCTGTAAATATTTAATATATATTAAAGATAAATTTTGATATTGTTTAGTTGTTAAATAATCATTAATAATTGATTTATTGGGGTTATTTTCTATTAACAGCAAAGCATGTAATAGTGTTTTATTGCGTTCTGCTTTTTTATTTTTATAACGATCAGCTTGTCCTTTTAGAATTTGCTCTCGGTTTCTGTCGTAGTATTCTTTCTTCATTTCAGCATCATATTTTTCCTTCATTTTTGCTATAAGCACTTCACGATTCTTATTATACCATTTCTCATAGTTTTTATTAGCAATTGGCATTTTCTTCTCTAATATAATAACGAGACATTTCTTTAAACCAAATATTTCTTTAAATGGGTATGGTGGGGTGATGGGTATGATGGGGGTCATAATCCAATCTTTTCTAACAAGGAGCCTCCACGAAGAGGACTTTTGACTTTTGACCCCTATCATACCCATCACCCCACTATAATGAAAAGACATTTCTTTAATAATTTTTTAATAAACAGCTTACTACATCTGTATGTTTTTTCTCAAAGATGATATAGAAGTATCGTCCTCTCCATTTTTTAATACTACATACGACTATTTTAGTCATAGTCCATCCTCTATTTTTTAATATTTCAATTCTTCGTGTAGTGAGTGTACAGAAGCAACCATCATTTGCTAAAAATGCGACTCCTTTCTTTGCTCGTGTGCTGTAATAGTCAAGAAGAAACCAAAAACTATTTACTCGTTTAGTTCCAGTTTCAAGTCGGAAAGGTGGATTTGTAATAACCCAATCATAGTCATCTTTGACATCCTTATAGTCTCGTCCACGAGTGATTTCGCTCCATATTTTTTGACACATTGGTGGTATGCTGTCATAAAAAGCATTTTCACCAGCAAAAGGCTCTAAAACAGTATCACCAACTATTAATGGTGTTAAATTTATTAAATCTTTCGCTAAATCCTTTGGTGTTTGGTGAAAATAATAAGTTTCGTCCATATACTTGATATATATATTTTAAATTATATCAATTACCGCACATTTTTACATATAAGTAAATATGTGCTGTAAGATTTTTACATATAAGTAAATATGTATTATGAGATATTTTTACATAATACATATTTTTTAGTAATAAAAATATTTTTATTACACAAAAAAATAGCATAAGTAAAAATCTATGATATTAAATATGTCATAAATGTAAAAATCTCGTAATAGTTGTTTAATGTAAATATGTAGATGGTAAAAATGTCTCCGGCGAGGTCAATTTTTTTTGCGTTTATCGGTTTAAAGAAATGTCTCGTCATTATATTAGAAGAAGAAAATGTCCGAATCCACTAAGGAACTCGCCTCCACTAATAATGTCATTGAAATTACGGAAGGATTAATGTCTTCCAATAGTAAATTCAAATCCTTTAATGTTAATGATGCTATAAAATATATAGATGCTAATTTTGAATGTTATGAACGCACTCGTGATATTAATCGTGTGTATGGAGATATTGATTTTAAAAATGTTCAATATGATAAAAAACTATTTGATGAACAAGATGAATTATATGGGAAAGCTTTGTGTGAGACTTTAGATTTTGTTATGAATTTAATTGATAACACTAATGATGACTATGCTATATATAAATCATCATCTTTTCAATATAAAGTAATATCATGGAGATTTGTTATTAAAAATCGTATAGCAACTTATGAAACTAATAAACAATTTATTGAAAAACTAAATGAGTTTTTTGTAGATAAACAAAATGAGAATAATCTTATTCGTATTTTAGATTTTGATACGAGTATTTATAATCAAGGTCGTAAAATGCGAATGATTAACTCATCAAAACCAAATGAAAAAAGACCTTTAGTAATGGTAAAAGGTGAAATTATTGATAGTCTTATTACTTATATTCCAGAAGGATGTAATATGTTAGTACAAGTAGAAGAAGAAAAAGAAACTCCAGAATATCCAAATATAACATCAAATATTTATAATAAAGAAGTTGAAGATTTATGTAATTTATTAGATGATAATTTCTTATCATCATATGATAATTGGATTCGTTTTCTAATATGTTTGAAAACACAAGGAGAACAATATAAACAATTATTTTTAGATATTTGTGCTAAAAGTCCTCGTTATAATAAGAAGCATATTATAGCAGAAAATGCGAAAGCGTGGACTAAAATGATAATTACAACAAATCGTATAACTTTAGGATCATTAAAACATTGGGCAAAGAAATGTAATCCTAAAGCATATTTTGAACTCAAAAAAACACAATACTCTACACTATTATTGACTCAACCATTGACTTCTAATGAATTATGCGAAGTATTTACTATAGAAATGGCTGGAGATATTCTATATAGTGAAAGTCAAAAAACATTTTATGTTTATAATCAAAATAATGGATTATGGGAAGATAAAACTATCAATAATATCTTCACTTCTCGTATTCAATCAATCATCCAGAAATTAATTGGTGAATTACCATTAGCAGATAGTGAAGAACAAATAGCAATAAATCTTAAGAAAACAAAACATTTCATGAGTATTATGTCATTATGCGATGGTTTCAAAGTTAATAATTTAATTAATAAATATTTACCATCAATGTGTTGTGAAAATGGTGAAGATCCTTTTATATTTATGAATTTAAGTGAAAATTGCTTGAATCTTAAAAATGGTGTATGGGATTTTAAACAAAAGAAATTAGTTTCTTATGATAGAAATCATTATTTTACTTTCAAATTAGATATAGAATATAATAGCAACGCAGATACAATTGATATTCATAATGCTTTCAAAGCTTGGTTTAAAAATGATACTGATGTTATGAAATGGGTTCAATATTATTTAGGATATTGTTTAACTGGATATGTTGATTTACAAGAACTTTTATTTGTTTGGGGTGAATCTGCTTCAAATGGTAAATCTACATTATTTAATGATATTATGGGCTCAATATTAGGTCATAATAAACTTATGGCAATATTAAATAGCACTGATATTCAAAACAAAGGTGATAATAATGATGGTTTATATCAATTGAATGGTAAGCGTTTTGCTTTGATTAGTGAGCCATCTAAGAATAAGAAAGGTGTTGTAGAGTTTGATAATCAAATGATGAAGAATATCAGTGGAGATTCTGTAATATCCGCACAAGCAAAATATAAAGGTAAAATTACTTTTAAAGTATTATCAAAAATAGGATTTATTTTTAACCAACTTCCAGAAATAGAGTTTGAAGATGAAGGATCTTATAGACGAATGACTATTTTAGAAATGAATGTGTCTTTTAAAAATGAAGATGATTATGAGAAATGTCCACAACATCTCAAAGAAAAAGGTTTAATTCAAAAGAAAGATCCTTTGTTCATTAAACGATTAATGGAAAATAAAGAAGGTATTTTGAAATATCTATTAGAAGGTGCGGATGTATATATGACATACAAAGATAAAGGGCAAAAATATCCAACACCAGAAAGTATGAAAAATAGCAAAACTAAAGCAGTAAAAGAATTAGATGTATTAGGTGGATGGATTGATAATAGAATAGTATATGAAGAAGGTAGCAAAATTAAAAAATCTGAATTATTAAGAATATGGAATGATGAAAAATTATCATTTGGTCAAGGAATCAAAGGATTTGTAGAACGATTGAAAAAGAAAGTAATGTCTAAAGGTTATGAATGGGAAGAAGGTTCTAAAGGAAAAGGACGAGAATGTGTTGTCAATGCTAAACTAATTGATGATGATGATGATGATGATAAAATAATATAACTTTTTAGTAATTTTTTTATGTAATTTTTTTATCAATTATTTTTTTATAGCACTATTTCAATTATTTTTTTATAGCACTATTTCAATTATTTTTTTATAGCACTATTTCAATTATTTTGATAAAATAATATAATGACGAGATATTTCATTATAGTGGGGTGATGGGTATGATAGGGGTCAAAAGTCAAAAGTCCTCTTCGTGGAGCCTCCTTGTTAGAAAAGATTCAGTTATGACCCCCATCATACCCATCACCCCACTATAAAGAAAGAACATTTCTTCAAATAATAAATAATAATGAATATAATCTATATAACGAATATAAATGGGTCAATCTTGTAGTAGCCATCAAACAATGCTTCAATTAGCAGTATATGAAGCAAAAATTGAATATTGTTTTAAAAATCTACCACAGCTAATGACTGATTTACAAGCACTACAATCAGCAGTAAAGGCTCTTCCGCAATTACCAGCAGTTATAAGTGATATTAAAGATGTTTCTACAGCAACTTAAAAATCCTCGTTAAAATGGTAAAAATATCTTCGGCATTATAATTAGAAAATGTCAAAACTACAAGCCGACCTCACCTTTGGTATCTGGAATGAAACAAAGATGAAGCCTATCTTAGAGAAATTCTTTAATGAGAATCTCACTAAAACATTTAGTAAATATGACGCACACGATTTTATGAATGAAAACAAAAAGAAGAAGTTTGAATTGAAAAGTAGACGCATAGTTCATAATCAATATCCTACGGCTATCGTTAATGCTTCTAAAATACGAAAACAAGATCCTAATGTTTTTCATACTTATGTATGGAATTATACAGATGGTCTATATTATCTACCTTATGATAAAGATATTTGGAAAAACTTCACTATTAGACCTATGCGAGTAGAACGAGATGGACGAGTTGAAATAGAAGATGTTATTGATGTCCCTCATACATATTTACGACCTATTAGTGTTTAATTTCCCTTTTTCCATTTTTCAAATTCTCTGAAAGAAGAGGTATATGATGGTGCTTTTGATTTATTAGCATTTATTGATAATAAAAAATATAATTGTGTATCTGCCATTAAAATATCTTTGAAAAAATCCTTCATTTGGTTTGTATCATCAAAATCTAAATGAATGAACTTCTTGAATTCCTTATCTGTAAATGAAGGACGACCTTCTTTATTTATATAATTTGCTTTTTCTTGTGCTGTATGATATAAATTTCCATATTTTTCCTTTAACCATTTAAATCCATAAGGTATTTCTTCTGGTCTAAGTTTTGAAACTTCTGAAACACCTTGTTGATATGGTTCTAAATGAGTATTTTTTGGAATTAACTCTTTTTTTAGTGGTAATAGTTCTTCTGACTTTTTTTGCTTTTGTTCTGTTGGTAATGTTGTACCATATAGTTTATTCGTTAATCTATTAGAAAGATCTTCAGATGAAAAAGTCAATTGTATTGGATTTTTATCATTCATCATCATTTCTTCCTTAAAATATTCATCTCTTGCTGTTTTGAATAATTTATCAATTGCCTTATCAGTTTTCTTTTTATTTTCAGTTGATCTTATTCCATTATTAAAGTGGGCAAGAATTTCCTTTAATTGTAAATCTTGAGCATTCGTTAACATTGCTCTTTTGCGACCAATTCCAATCTCCTTGCGTGGTTCAAATACTGGTGGTTTTCCTATTTTCTTTTTTGCTATTTTTTCTCTTAATGAAGATATGCCCTTTTTAGCAACAGATTTTATTAATCCTTTACGCATTAGTTCGTTATATTTTTTCATTTCTTCTTCAGTAATTTTTGCTTTTGGTTTTGCTGTTATTTTTTTAGTATATTTTTTAATATATTCAGATGGGTTTGATACTTTTGATGGATCAAATATATCAACATCTAATTGATGTTCCATTGCTAAAAGTTTCTTGACATAACCAGCATTTCTACTACCCCCTTCTAAAGCATTTTCATTTTGTAATTCATTTTGTAATTGATTATCAATTTCTTCATATTGACTATTTAGCTGTTCTACATTTTCATGAAATCCTTGTAATTCTTCTTCTTGTAGTTCAATATTACGAAGTAGTCTTCGTCTATTACCTATTAAAATTTCATTATCTGGTTCTCGTTCTATTTTAGTATTTATATTATTTAATCCAGTCATCATATGATTAATATTGTCGTGTGTTCGTTGTATTTCTTGATTAAACATATCTATCTCATTTCTTATTTGTTCTAATCTATTTCGTAAATGTTCTATTAATCGTCTATTTAATGGTCGTGGAGGTGCTCTCCGTCCTCCTCTTGATTGTGGTGGACTTAGTTTATCTAACTGGTTTTTAGCATTATATAGTTGCTCTTTAATGACATTAATAGCATTACGAAGAAATCTCTTTTGTTCTTTATCAGTTTCAGTTCTCAATTCTTCTTTTAATTCTTCTAAATTGTCTTCATACATTTGTATTGTGTGAATTAATAATCGTATTTCTCTATGTATATCACCACCTTTCAAATCAAAATTATCTAAATTATGTGCTGATAACGCATTATAAACTTCACCAACAGCACCTAAAGGAGGTAGTTGTTTTTTGGGTGCTATAACATCTTTGCGATTGAATAAAAATCCACCAGCTCTATACAATGGATCATTATCTACATAATGACGCATAATAGTATCTCCTTGTTGATTTAATATATCTGATGATTGAAATGCTGGATTATATTCTTCAATACCTTTAATAAAAGGAAAATCTCGTTTCAATTGACTGGATACAGCACCACCTAATGAATGACCAGATACATAATATTCATATTGCTGTGGATTAAATTGTGATATAAGTGCCATAACACTTTCTTTATCTTTCTTATATCTATCGCTCTTTGTTAAACGATTAAATGGAAGACCAAAATTAGCACTCCAATCTGTTTTATCTAAATTTTTAGTACCACGAACACCAATTAAAATTGTATTTGTGTTTTTATTGAGCCATCCTTGAATAGTTGGTGTAGCATATATTAAATCAAATCCATTAAATGATTTATCTGGAACAATTTTATAACTTTCTTTTGATGCTGTTAAAAAATCACTAGTAGAAGGTTTTGCTTTTCCTTCTAATTTCTTTTTCTCTCTATATTTCTTGGCTCTTGCTTTTTCATTTTCTCGTAGTTGTGCTAATTGTTCAGTATTTAACTTTTCTCTTTCTCCTTTTAAGAATCTTCCTTTTGTAGATCTTTCGGCAACTGGTTTTGTTTTTCTTCCTTTCTTCTTTGGAGCATATAAATCTGTTATATATTGTGATGGTTTAGATATCATATTATATACAATCTTATTCGCTATTTTCTTTTTTGTTCCATTTTCATAATCGGCTGGTTTCTTTTTTAAATGATGTTTTGCTAAAAGTAATCCGACATATCCAGCTTTTTTATTCCCTTTTGGCATTCCTTCACCTTCCATTCTATATTGTTAAATGAGATTTTTAAAATGTTAAATGTGTAAATTTTAAATGTAAATATATAATATAAAATGGACGGATTTGATCTTTCTCGTGTTGTTGGCGGTCGTAAACATCGTCGTGGTGCTGGTCTTTCTGGTGGTGGTATTGGCTCTCGTGACCCAGAAGCCCATCTAATGACTGGAGAACTTGCCAGAGAACGAGCACTTGAAGGTGGTATGTCTCATTATAATGCTCTTCATAAACAATCTCATCGCCATATGCTTCATAAGGGAGCTGGTCTAACTGGTGGTGCTGATGGTGGTCGTCATCACAAGCATCATATGGGAGCTGGTCTAACTGGTGGTGCTCATCATATGGTATGTCATCATTGTGCTGGAACTGGTGTAAGTGGCGGTGCTGATGGTGGTCGTCATCACAAGCATCATTCAATGGAAGGTGCTGGTTTTTGGGATGATTTTAAGCACGGATTTGATATGGTAGCAAAGCCATTGGCTAAAATTGCTAAACCTTTTATTGGTGCTCTTCCTTACGGCAATGTAGCAAAGGCTGGTCTTTCGGCTCTTGGTTATGGTCGTAAACATCGTCGTGGTGCTGGTCTAACTGGCGGTATTGATATGGATGTTGGTTATAATCCAGATCATACTATGGAAGGCGGATATCACCATATGGGTGCTGGACTTTCTGGTGGTGCTGATGGTGGTAAGCATAAACGAGCAAAGGCTGGAGCACATGATGGTCGTCGTGCTCGTGCCCAAATTGTTAAGAAGGTAATGGCTGAAAAGGGTCTATCTCTTCCTATGGCATCAAAATATGTCAAAGAGCACGGACTTTATTGAATGAAATGTTCTTTCATTATAGTGGGGTCATGGGTATGATGGGGGTCATAATCCAATCTTTTCTAACAAGGAGGTTCCACGAAGAGGAGTTTTCAATTATGACCCCTATCATACCCATCACCCCACCCCATTACCCCCAACTCGTTCTAAATATAAAAATAGAATCTATAGAATATATAGAAATGGATAAACTCAATGATAAAAAGAATGATACAACTTTAATTACGACAAAACCAAAAAGAAAGTATATCAAGAAGAAAGATAAAATGAAAGGAATAATTGTAAGTCATACACCAATAACATTAATTTTTGATTAAAATATAATATAAACTCTAAATATAATATGGCTTGGAATCGTAGTTCAAGAGGAAATGTTTCATTAACATTCCCTACTGAAGCAGATAAAGTCCGCTCATTAGGTTATGGTTATGTTGGAAAGCAAGTATCATTTGCGAATGAAGTAGACAAAGGTGATGATTTATATGGTTGGAGTAAAGATGGTGATAAAGTAGCACAAATGAAAGTAGCAAATACTACTATGGCAAATCGTATATATGATAGAACAGCAAGACATAGAATTATTCCAACACAATTACTATCTACACCTCCATTTGGTGTTTCTCATAATAAAAGTAATTGGGATAATCTATATGGTGGTTCTAATGAATATCAGAAGAAAGCATTGGAACTACAAACACTTCGTGAACATCTTTCAAACGCAATCAGTATTTTAAGACATAATCCAAAAAGAATAGATTTAGTACGCTATATTAGAAAACTTAATAAAGATATAATAGAATTAGAACGAGAATTAGGAGCATCAAATGCTTTAGTAAGTCTAAGAGGTGGTGGTGGAGATAATGGTGTAGCACAAGCAACAAAATATGGTGCGAAATGGGTTAAGAATCGTCTAATGGAAAGAGGAAAAGAATTAACAGCATTGGATAATAAACAAGAAACTGCTGTTCTCCAAGAAGAACCAAATATAAGTGAAATTGAAGCAAAGAAAGATGATATTGAATTTAAATTTGAATCTATTATTGATGAATTGGAAAGTGGAGTATTAAATCGCAATACTGTAAAAAATCTTCAAAATTGGGCAATACAATTTTATGTCACTCTACCATATTATACTAATATTAAAAAGTTAAATCAATATAGAACTATTTTAGAACAAATAACACGAGCATATGAATCTGGAGCTCAAGCACAACAAAATACCGCATTATATAATATTACAGATGGAGCACAGTTGAGAGATTTCTTTAGCAAAGTAGCAAGAAAGATTGGTTCAGTAATAGATGAATATGTTCCATTTGTAAATTCATCATTCAAAGAAAGAACTCTTCGTGTAAAAGCTATCATGAAACATATCGGTGAAAAGAAATTGATAAAAATTATTGATGAAATAGAAATAGCAGAACCAGAAACAGAAGAAGAAGAAGAAGTAGAAGTAGATTTTGATGATCATGTTCCAAATATGCCTCCACCCTATATCACACAAAGACAAATTACTCAAAGACAACGAGAACTTATGGATGAAGGAAAAGATGAAAATACTGCTATTCGTGAAATTGTTGCTGAATGGTATCCTTTTATTAAATATACTCCATCTGCTCTAACATCTCAATCAACTATTAAGAAGATATTGGTAAGAAAGATAGCACAATATTTACAAAATCTACCATAAATAAATCTATCATTATATTATATGGATATTATTGCTAAAAAGATAATACCAATAGATTTTAGTGAAGATGTGCTTGAAACATTTGAAGCATTGAGTTTTACAAAATTAAAACATCTTATGTTAGTAGGAAGTGCTTCATTAAAATCTCAAATATATGCTGGTGATTATGATATGATTGAAAATGTTAAAGTGAAAAATATTCATACGACAGCAAAACAATTTCAAGATATTATAAAGAAATTAATGAATTTAAAATTATGTTATATTGGTGATATAAAATTAGGATCAATAGAAGAATGGAAAGTTATTAGCGATGATACTATTATAAAAAATGGATTCGTTCATAATTATAAACCACAAGAAATAAGAGAAAATCTAAAACGATTACGAGAAAATAGAGATATATCACCAAAAGAATATGAACATTCTTTATCATTAGTAAAAAATCATATAACTACTTTAGAATTTTTAGAAATTAAAAGAGATTTACGATTTCATATTATTCGTTGGACACCAAAAGAGATTCTAAAAGGATATAAAATTTTACATAATGGTAAAAAATATACAATTGTAGAAGCATTAAAATCTTCAACAATTACAAAATTAGATGCTATTCGTTGGGTAAATGGAAATCATTTTACAGATTTCTCTATTATATATGCGTTTTATGATAAATTTGGTACTAATATTAATGAACCTCCTTCAGATATTATTTATTCTTTAAAAGAAAATATATATCAGTTATATCACGAACATAATTATTTTAAAATGGCAAAACGAATGTTTGCTTTGAGTCGTGCTATGGGATATAATAATACTATAAAAATATTAAATAATTTATTTAATTCAGATTTAGGAAGATTATATTCAGTATATGGAGATTTAGGAACATTAGAATTTATGATAGAAAATTATAATACTCTTCCAAAAGAGAAAATATCATTTGAAATAGACCAATTTATAAATAGATTATCTAATATTACGCTACCAAATTATTTAGAACAAGAGAAAAAAGTATCATCATTACTTCATAAATTAAAAAATCCTCAAAATTATACTGAAAATAATGCCCAATTTCTACGATTAGTTAGAACAGCAAGAGAATATATGAATAAATTATTAAGTCATTATACTTATATGGCATTAGAAGATAATTCATTAATACCAATTCCAAAAACATTTTTACCATAGATATTTTCGTAAAAAAATATAAAATAATAGTAGAATATAGAATAGAATGCCAAATTATTTATCATTTATAGAGAGAAGCAAAGATGCTATTCCTATAGCAGTTGTAAAAGGTGGCAAAGCGGATGGACATTTTTTATATTTGAATCGTGAAGAAGATGATATTGATTTACCAGATGATATTGAATATCATCTTGAAGAACCTAATTTTGTGGAAACAAAATATCGCAATACAAAACCTATTTGTATACGACTTCCTTCCGACAGCGAATTTGAAATTATTCCAAATCCAAAAAAGCGTTCTTGTTGGTATGTATATGCTAAATCTGGTGCTGGTAAATCCACTGTCAGTAGCAATATAGCATCTAATTATAAGAAAATGTTTCGTAATAGACCTATGGCATTAATTAGTCGCAAATCTGAAGATCCAGTATTAGATAAACTACATCTTAAACGATTAGATGCTGAAGAATTAATTGATGAACCTATTGAAGATATAAAAGAAATAGCAAAATCATTAATTATTGCTGATGATGTAGATACTTTTAAAGGACAGCAAGAAAAAGCTGTATTTCATTTAATTGATGAAATTGTATCATTAGGTCGTGCGAGTGAAGTTAGTCTTATTTTTGCTACTCATAAAAACTCTGATGGCAAAAAAACTTCTCTTATTATCAATGAAGCAACTGATTATGTTATATTTCCTAAATATGCTACTCCACAAGCATTAAATTATTTATTAACTGATAAATTAGGTTATAATTCTAAATTTATTAGTAAATTAATAGAAGATACAAAAGGTGAGAATGAATGGGTATTATTACATTGTGATGTTCCAAATTATATGCTCACTCGGCACGAAGCCAGAATTATTATAAAATAAAATAATAGAATGTATTATAATGCTAACTCTAATCCTTCTTTTGCTTTTAACTTCAAGTATGACACCTTCTATGACTCCTTCTATGACTTCTTCTATATAATGAAAAGATAGTGGGGTGATGGGTATGATGGGGGTCATAATTGAATCTTTTCTAACAAGAAGCCTTTACGATAGAGAGTTTTCAGTTATGACCCCTATCATACCCATCACCCCCAAATCTATATATATAATAAAAATCTTATTATAATATAGTATAGTATGTCTTTTAATGACTTAATAGATGATACAGTAAAAAAAGCATTAAATTTTACAAATGGTGGTAGTGGTGGTATATCATATATATATGGTGGTTCTAATATTAGTGTGCTAAATCCAAGTGGTGCTACTCCGACTATAAGCGTTATTGATCCATTAGTAAATAATGAAGTAGATACTAATATTCTTACTGCTACAACAGCAATAAAATCTAATTTGATTGAAAATTTAACAAATGATGAATTAATAATAAAACAAAATGATGTTAGTTCTATTTTGTTAAATACTGATGGAAATGGTGGTGTTCAAATCAATGCTCATAATACTGATTCAAATGCTTCAATAATTAATATGGATTCTAATTGTATTGAATTATCTACAGCTCATGATAATTATATTCATCTTCAAAATGATGGAGCTGTTAGGATTGGAGCCAGTGGATCAGCTGATATTCTTTTGTATAATGATGGTAGTACTGAAATATCCGGTACTGGTAATTTAATATTAACTAATAATACAACATATATAGCTGGAGGGAATTTTATTTTATATAATGCTGATCAACTTCATTTTACAAATTTATATTCAGATACTGATGGAAATCTACACGCAGTTGTAAATGATACAACAGATTATCAATTGACTCCTCCTTCTGGTGGTGGTGGAACAGCAACAAATATAGTTAATGATACTACTGATTCAAGTGTTGTTAATCTTATTAGTGCCCAAAAAATATCCGATGGTTCATTTCAACCAATTATAGAATTATGCGATATAAATACTATAAATACTAATGATGGAACTGTTTCTGTATTTAGGATTATTCAAAAAGGTTCTCGCAATTCAACATCTTTATCTCCATCAGTTACTTTTTCTTTTTATGATGAAGCTAATCATATTTATTTACCAATTATTTTTTTAACTGCTGAAGATGATAGTGGTGGTTTAGTACTAAAAAATGCTGTTAATAATTGTATTTTATATCCAGATGCTAATGGTGATTTACACGCAAAAGTCAGTTATAATGGGTCGCCTATTGATTATCAATTGACTCCAACTTCTACAACAGCAACAAATATAGTCAGTGATACTAATTATTCTTTTCCTACTGTTATTAATGCTGTAAATGAATCCACAGATAGTGGTTCTCAATCGTATATAAGAATATTAAATATATTCACTCAAAATACTATAACTGGAAATAATGAATTATTTACTCTTGACCAAAAAGGAGCATCTGACACAGTTCAACCATCTTTAAAATTTATTTTTCAAGACCAAGATGATAATTTTTTACCATTTACATTTCAAACATCAACTACTGGTGGTGGAATAAAATTAGATAATTCTACTAATGCTTGTAGATTATATCCAGATGTTGATGGAAATCTACACGCAGTTGTAGATAATTATGGTTCACCTATTGATTATCAATTGACTCCTAATACAACAGTAAGTCAATTACTATATAATGGTTCTACAGATGTAACACCTACTGTTATTTCTATGACAAATACAACAGATGGTTCTTTTATTCCAAATCTAAATGTATTACAAGCATCTTTACAATCTGAAATGGGTGGAGAAGTTCAAACTAATTCAATATTTCAAATAGCATATAATGGTTCATCAACATCTGGTGGTAATTGTGATGTTTATCTACTTAATCAAAATGTCACAACTGGTGTTTATAATAGAATATGGGTAATTGCTCCAGATGCTACTGATGGAGGTTTTGTATTAACAAATCCAGCAAATTCTTCAGCGTGTATTTTATATTGTGATAATTTAGGTAATCTTCATGGTCTCGTAAGCAGTGGTAATATTGATTGTTTAATAACTGGTTTAAATCCATTTTCTTTTAATGGTGTTTTAGCACCTACCACAATAAATCAAACAGCTTGTCCAGTTTTAATAAATAACATAGATGCTATACCACCTCAAAATATATATGTAAAAAATAATGTTATAGTAAATATTTCTATTAATGGAAGTGTAGAACCAAGTGCTCAAGAATCACCAATTGTTGGTGGTATTGCTCCAGATATGATTACTTTAGGATTCAATGTTATTTTTTATTATTCTAATGATGTAGAAGGAATTGTTCCATTAACAACAACTCTACAATTATATTGTTCAACTATATTTGGAGGCTCTTATCCAATTTCTTGTTCTTTTACAGAAGTTATAAACACTGGTTATGTAGATGGAAATGGATTCTGTACTCGTATATCTATAGAAGTAATATTTGTCAATGGATATAATACTGGTGCTGATTATGGTTTTAATTTTAATAATGTAAATGCTACTATAACTCCTCAAAATAATTAATTTTTTATTCTAATTTAATAATATAGAATGGCCTCTGCTAATAATAAGCAAGTTTTTAACTTTCCTCAACCACTTCTAAATGCTGTCGCAGATTATAAGAAACTGGTGACAGATTATAATAATACTTCAGATCCTACATTAAAATCTGCTTACAAAATGGTTCTTACAGATAAAATAACGGCATTGAATGGTATGGCAAATGTGTATGCTTCTACGGTTCAAACAAATATTCAAGCATTAGCTGTTCAATAAAATCTAAATATTGAGTAAATGGATAGTAGTGTTATTTCTTATTTATCTATTGGAATAAGCATTACTGGTTTAATTATTAGTGCTATAAATCATAGACATATTCGTTCTTCTTGCTGTGGTAAGAAATATGAAGCATCTATTGATATTGATAAAACACAAACTCCGCCAAAACAAACACCTTTTCTAAATTCTTCATAATACATAAGATGAGTGAAGATTACGCATTAGGCGATGATGATATTTCTAAAATACTTCCAAATACACATATTTTCACTTACCCCTATTTGAAGCAAGTGAAAGATATAGATGAAGTATTTGATGATGAAGGTAGAGCAGTAATGCTTTATTTAACGGAATCTGGAAATAGTGGTCATTGGACTTGTTTAATACGAAGACCCAATCAAATAGAATTTTTTGACCCTTACGGAGAATTTCCAGATACTGAACTCAATTGGATTTCTAAATCAAAACGAGATGAATTAGATGAACAAGCACCTTATCTTTCTAAACTTTTACGAGAAAGTGGTCTTCCTATAGTCTATAATAAGCATCATTTTCAAGGAGATGGTGATAATATTTCTACTTGTGGTCGTCATTCATCTGTTAGATTACTTTTTAAAGATTTATCATTACCACAATATGCGAATATGATAGAAAAATCTGGCATGAATCCAGATGATTTTGTTACTGCGATAACATATTCTATAATAAAAAAATAGATAGTAAATATATAGAATGTATCGTTCAGATATTAGTTATGAAGGGGACAAAACAGATCCAGATATCCTTTATTATAATGCTACTATTATCAACGACAATAATACAGTTCCGAATGGATTAGGACAAGATCCTCCAGTTAGATTTATTGAAACTCGTTCTACAGCTCTTATAAAAGATATTAGTAAATTTGATTTCTCTATTATTCGGTTTACATTGAATGGTGCTAATAAAAATTTACCATTATTTATTCCTTCAGTTCAATTAGGTCAAACTGATATTAATTTAACTAATTATTCAATAGGTAGCACATTACCTTCTGGAACATCATATACTTATGGTGGTCAAACTGTTTCTCTTTCAAATGCGTATGCTTATTGTTATATTCCTTTCGTTTCTCCATCAGCTAATGCTTATTCAACTTATAAAGTAAATAAACCAAACTCACCTACTACATCACAAGATATTCGTGGAAGTTATTATTATGTATATGAATATCAACAATGGCTTGATATGATAAATACTGAAGTAACTTCTTTATTTAATACTACAGTAGCACCTAATACTTATTTTCCATTAGGAACTCTACCTTATCAATATGGTAATGCTTGGTCTGCTGTTGCTCCATCAGAACAAACAGTTTCTACTTATAGTAATTTACCATCCACATCAACATCTGGAACTTATTATAGAACAGCAGATACTGGTTTTTTCTATGTTAGTACTGGTAATGGAGCACCATCATCATTTACTTTACAATCAACTCTTACAACAGCAACACTAATCGCAGATTCTAATTTTAAACCACCACAGCTTCAATATTCTCCTTCTACTGGTTTATTTTCAATGGCAATTTATACTAACTATTTATCATCATCATCTAATTTG
>Ga0208743_1000195_pt1 | contig 22851 bp, 22 predicted proteins | sample CryBogCBH04Jul08_FD_184615 | JGI IMG/M metagenome (GOLD analysis project Ga0208743, IMG submission 184615) | Freshwater microbial communities from Crystal Bog, Wisconsin, USA - CBH04Jul08 (SPAdes) (version 2) | ecosystem: Environmental > Aquatic > Freshwater > Lake | place: Crystal Bog...
GGACTGCCTGATGCGCCTGTGGATGTGACCTGGGATATTCTCTCCAATTGGGGAGAGGTATCTCAGTCACAAGCGAAGCAGGAAGCCACGTGAGCTTGCTCCGTGGTAGTTCACCATCACAAAAATCGTAGGTCATATCAGTCATCCTGTGCCCCGTCGTCATCATAAGCCTATCATATCATATTTTTCAAAACATGTCAACAGGTTTCACGTGAACATCAGGGCAAACTGCATTCGCTTTTCTTTGTTGTATATCCAAAAAACAAGATAGTCAGAAAAGCAATGGCTGTAATAGCACCACTCTTCGTCAAAGTAATCCTGCACCCCTTGCATCGCCTCATCAAGCGGATGACCGGGTCGAACATCTCCAATATTTTCTTCACACCATTTCTTCATTTGGTGAATTTCTTCATGGTTAGCATCGCGGTCAATGAAAACACATTCTGACTTGACATGATTCAGCATCGGCTTATTTGGACAATGAGATAACATGCCTTGGAATAGTTCATCAACGCTGGTTTTGTTCATGATCCTGTTGGTTCCAAATGCTGCTGTTGTATCATGTTTTGCAGCGGTGCTGCACAGGTCCTCGAGCGGTATGTTAGCTTCCCTATATTCGGCAGCTGCATGATTGGTGAATTTTCCAACCTATGGTATAAGTCCACGGTCAAGTATATAGTTACAAGTTCAATAGCCCGCTATTGAACTTGTTTTTTTCGCGTGGGCATTATTTGTCCCTCGATGTAGAATGTTTACTGACGCATTGAAATCGGCGTCCGCAACTACTCCACATGCATTACATTCAAACACTTCCCTCTTTCTCGAAGTTTTGTCTGTAACACCGCAGGCAGAACAGGTCTGGCTGGTGTAAGCCGGATTTATGTATCGAACACGAACGTCGTGTTCTTCACATCTCTGTGCTATCCTGGTTTGTATATATCTGTAACTCCAGTGGTGGTCGATGTTGCCACGTCTTGAACCTGGCTTCATCCCGGTTAAATCTTCCATCACCACCAAATTGGCTCGACTGAGATCAATGGATTTGATCTCACGATCTATAGTTTGGCGCAAATGCCTCACGGCACGCGCCTTGTTCTTGCTGCCGTGTTGTTTCCTTGGCAGTGCATTCAATATGGGTTTGGTCGTGTGTTCTGTGATTTGGTCACTTGTGACAAAACTTTTGTTACGGCCTACATCTATGCCAATAGAATGTGTGTTGGAGTTTTGTTGTTCTGCTTTTTCAAAAAACAAAATCACGGTGTTGTCTCTGCAAATCTTGCAGCTTTGCGTCTTCAACTCATAGCCTCGACTGAGCAAATCTCGAATGTGACGTGTAGTTTTGAAAGGCAGCAACACCCTCTGCATGCCAGGGAATTTGATATTCAACCAGTAATCAAACTCAGTGGAAGTAGCACTCTGCTCAATACCGACAAATCGACTGTCCAAGTTCAAGTTACCAGCCCATGCAACATTCAAGGTCTTGGCATTGAATTTGTCCACTAGCTCTTGTTGGTATTTCTGTAAGTTGTGCCGTCCTGCTGCCTTTGATAGCTTGCTTCGAACCGAACGAGCAACTGAGCTGGCTTCTTTGGCCAACAACTGATTGATTCTGGCACCAAATGGCAGGTTGTTAGTTATGTTGGCTGGTAACAGAGCAGGTATCTTGTTATGGTTGTGGATCAACTCATTTATTAGATCAGTGACCACTTGATTGGTTTGATCATTCAGTAGGGCGAAAGCCACCGCAAGTTTGCCCCTGTTAGCAAATTTGAGTTTGACTCGGCTACTGCGTATCATTGTCAAGCTCTTTGATCAATTTTTCTGTGTTTCGTTTTGATCGGCGTTTGCCGTATATACGAGCACAGAAACTGGTGATGACTGATACAAAATCTTCAATAATGTCATCCGATGTTGTGCTGTGGTTGATCACCTCTATATGTCGATCGGATGTCTCCAATAACACCTTGATATAATTGAATCCAAAGCGAGTCAATCTATCTTTGTGCTCAATTAATATCAAATTGATTGATGTGTCTTTCAATATGCCTTCAAGTTTTGGACGTGTGTCGTTCAATCCTGACGCAATCTCTATCACTTCTTTTGATACTGTATATCCTTTTGCTGCGGCATATGCTCGCAAGCGAGCCAGTTGTGACTCAGCATTTGATCTATTTTCAGATGATGAAACACGACTGTATAATGCCACTTGTTTGGTCGTTGTGGTTGCAATATCTATCACAATAGTTCCTGTAGATAACTGACGAGCGCCAGCTATTTTACCTGCTTTGAAATGATTCCATGCAGTCTTGTAAGTGATTGAATTAAGGGTGGCATATTCACGAAGTTTCATACTTCTATTTATGACAAACATAATAATTTGCTACAAATTAATATAAAAATTATGTATAAATACAATACGAGACAAATTCCTTGATGGTGCCGTGATATAGCGTGCGAGGCATACTTTCTGTGAGAAGTTCTTAGATTTTTGTGGGTTTTCTTATACATATGGGTCAGTCATCACCAAGGTATCTCCACGGTGCACGAAGTTGGCGGCGTGAAGGTCTATTTTGAAGCGGTGCGGTATGTTGCGACTGAACTGTTTGAACCCTTCGACCATCCGAATCCACAAAGGATCAACCTTGCCCACACGGTCTTGCGGATATTGCCCAGGTAGATCAAGGGCAAGATCAATGTCATATATCAATCCCAGATGTTGGTGGCAATCTCTGGATCGTGCACTTGGCAGAGACCCTGGGTGATCAATAGGCGAATTTCTGATTCAGTGTTCATAGCGCATTATACCATCACGCTGGCCTTGGCGTCAAACATAAATAGCATATCAGCTGGCGAGGGATCATCATGTGTATAGTTGCGGCCAAATATTTCCCTGATATTGGTTGGGTTTGTGTAAAAAATCGAGATCGCAATTATATCCCAGAGATCAGCTTCAAAAGGCAGAACAGAGATGGCATAGAAATTCTCCTGTTCTGGGACGACATCACGCAGTACTGCGAAGGCATGAACAGCGGTGGCGTGGGCATTTTAAGTGCCAGTCTCATGGTCAAAGATGATGAAAAAGAAATCACCGTGCGCAGCAAGACACCCAGCAAAGACGGGGTCAAACTCAAGCGAGCATTGCAGTTTCCCAATGTCAAGGCCGCAGCCATGAGCCTGATCAAAGACAAGCTGCCAGGCAACACACTGATCTTTGACCAGCACACCTGCTATCTGTTGGAAGGCTGCTGGGAACCTGGTGAATATGCCAATGAAAAATATGCCTACAAAATTCGTGAGATTCCTCAAGACCAAAGTGTGGTACGCACCAACCATGGGGTGTGGCTGCCCTGGGCTGGGTATCAGCGCACTGACGACAGCGAAAGTCAGACCATGAGTCGTATCAGCAGCGAATGTCGCAAGGCCATAGCTGAACATGCTGTGAACCTTGCCACCACGCCACGCGACATGATAGACAATCTGGCCGGGGTCTACATTGACAATCCCCAGCTGAACTGTCTGCGCACCACTGACAAGAAAAAGCTCATGCGTACCACTAGCCAGATCATGATGACCCCGGGCGACAATACCTTTGCAGTGCGTCCTGTGCAGAGTCACATGACCTTTAATTTCTGGGACCTCAATCATCCCAAACACAAATGCTGGGTGGAGATTCTCAGCAACAAGGTGCTGTACGATCATCGCAAGGAAATGGGTCAGATGCCATTTCCCAAGATGCAACACAGCAGCGAGTGACCGGTTGTGAAGCTGATCAAGTACTTTGCCTATGGCCACAATACCAATCTCACAGAGCTGCAGCAGCGCGTACCCGATGCCATGCTGCTGGGAGCTGCTGTGCTGCACAATTGGCGCTTTGACCTGGAACGTCTAGGCAACATTGTGCCACAACAGGGCAGCACAGTTCACGGCGTGCTATGGAACATACCGCGCGATCAACTGGACCAGTTGGACTGGGATGAGGCCTATGGTCGGCACTACGGGCACAGAATGGTTACCGTGCAGTTCCGCAAGCAGCCAGTGGCAGCGCTGACCTATGTCATGCTGCCGGGCTATCGGGATCCAGAACCACCCAGTAGGCAGTATATTGAGTGGATAGCTGACGGCTATCGTGACAATCGCATACCGTTGGCTCAGCTGATCACTGCTCTGGAAAATCGCCTGCAGGATTTTGCACACCACAAGTGAACAAGGGTCCCAGAATCTGGGACCCTTGTGGTGTCTAGACCTGATACCAGCCTGCGTCATAAGCAGACCTTCTTACATATCAGTGCTTAGATCTTTGGCCGTGTTATTGGCAAGCTGCTTGCAGCATGTATTTGACCACACGGTGTCCGGTATTGCGGTCCACTGCAGGCAAGCTCACAATGGGATGCCCAGCAGCACGCAGCTCAAAAATGCGAGCAGCGGGTCGTTCAATAAACAGCTTGTTACGGGCTTTTTTGGCAGTGAGCGAACGTCCTTTGCTGAGATAGTTGAGAATGGTCTGAGCCTGTGTGATGTATGCCACGAGCATGTTTCCCTAGTTGTTGCTGTGCCTAGCAACCTGTGTTGCATGGTCACTATACGTCCTTTTGTCCCTAAGTCAACCACAAACTGCGTCAGTCAGCGGTTTTGATCTCACACATCAACGGAAACCCATGCTGACGTGCAGTGGCTAGAGTTTCGTCCCTTTTATGGGTGGCTACCTCATGGCTGTAGCAGCCGGCAATACCACGTCCATGGGTGTGAATGTGCATCATAATGTCCTGAGCTTCTTCAAAGCTGCGATGAAAGATCTGCATCAGGACCAAGACCACAAATTCCATGCTGGTGGTGTCATCATTCAACAGCCACACATTCCACATCTTGGGAGGTGCCAGGGCCACACGTTCAACAACTGCTACCACGGCGGCTATTTTGGTATCACTCATCGGCACCTCCCATTTGCAGTGGATTATACGTTGACCTTGCCGGTCACGTCAATCACATTGCCGTCTGTGATGGGTATGACCCGCATCTTGCTGGCATCTGGTATTTCATTCTGCAGCACAATGGTCAGCATGCCGTGTTCCAATTTGGCATCAACCACTGTGATGTATTCTGCTAGATTGAATTCACGCTCAAAGTTGCGACCGGCAATACCACGATGAATCCACTGACGAGCAGTCTGATCCTCGGCCTTGCTGCCTCGGATGATCAGCAGGCGATCATTGGTGACGCAGACTTCCAGCTCCTGCATCTTGAAACCGGCCACAGCCAGTTCCAACCTGTAGATGCTGCCATCGTGCTCGAGGTTGTAAGGCGGATATCCACTGTTCTGCCCAGGATTCAGGCTATGCAACCTGGTGATCATGGGTTCAAACCCAATGGCATAGCGATTCAGATCTCTGAACAGCTCGTCAAAATAAGGCAACAGACTGGTGGATTGATTGTTTCGCATTTTTATACCTCCTGTTAAAGCGAAGCATCAGTAGTGAGCCCTTGAGGCACTCACTGTATGTATTTACCAGCAGCGTTAGCTGCGTTGAGCGGAAAGCCGCGACAGCTTGCTGCGCGGATGGATAGCGAGCTGCATAAATAGCTGCATGAAGCTGCGTTACAAATATAGGATCTATCCCACGCCCAGTCAAGCACAGCGGATGACTGCTGTGGGTGGATCGGTGCGATTCCTATACAACCACTTCCTAAAGGTCAATATTGATCAATATGCAGCAACCAAGAAGTTCGTTTGGTATGCAGACATGTGTCGGCAGTTGGTTGAGCTGAAGAAAAAACTGCCCTGGTTATCTGAGACCTATAGCCAAGTGCAGCAGCAGAGCCTCAGGGACTTGGATTGTGCACTCAAGAATATCAAGAAAACAGGGGCTGGATTTCCCCGGTTCAAATCTAAATATACTACACCAATCTCATTTCGTTATCAACAGCACACATCCATCTCAGCCGATGGCCGGCATGTCAAACTACCAAAGATAGGTGCTATCCGTATCCGATTGCACCGAGCTCTGCCCAGCAGCTACACCGGCTGTACCATCACCCAAACACCGCGCGGCTGGTATGCATCATTTGTGGTTGAACAACAGGAACAGCAATTGGTTGAAGATGTCAAGAATCCAGTGGGTGTGGATGTCAACAGTGAGTTCACTGCCTTATCAACTGATGAGCTGATTGCCAACCCACGACCACTGTCAAAGAAGTTCAAGCATATCAAATGCCTACAACGCAAACTGTCAAGAAAGCAAAAAGCAAGTAGGAATCGACTCAAAGCAAAACAACGACTGGCTCGTGCCCATGATCAGGTTCGCAGCCAGAGACTCGACCACATACACCAGATCAGTGCGAGAATAGCCAAATCGCATGACTTGGTGTCAGTTGAAACACTGAAAATTGAAGAAATGAAGCGCAAGAGCAAACCCACAGCTCGAGCCATAGCTGATGCGGGCTGGGCCATGCTCGCATCAGCTATTGAATACAAATGCCAACTCAAGGGCCATCATTTTGTCAAGATCAATCAGTGGCTACCCAGTTCAAAAACCTGTAGCTCATGTGGACACAAGAAATCACAATTGGATCTCAAACAAAGAGAATATCATTGTGAATCTTGTGGACATGTGATGCATAGAGACATCAATGCAGCGGTGAATATTGCAAACTGGGGACTTCAACAATGGTCAATTGATCACTCAAGGCAGGGACTGCCTGATGCGCCTGTGGATGTGACCTGGGATACGCTTGCCAATTGGGGTGAGCAGTCTCAGTCACAAGCGAAGCAGGAAGCCACGTGAGCTTGCTCCGTGGTAGTTCACAGTCAAAGAAAAACCGCTGAGTTGCGTACCCAGCGGTTGTGTCTTGATCAATTCCTGTGCTGTTAGCCTATCTGAGGTCCATTCCCACTGTCGCTCACATTCAGAGGCATGATGTCCTGATCCTGTGTGGCATTGTCATATCGTATGGTCAGCGTGATCATCATGGATTCACTGTTGCTGTAATCAAATTGATCATACGCCACCGTCTCAAGGTAGCAGCCTTCGAGGTACCAGTTTTCCAGCACGCCACTGTCGCCGCCATCCAGGGTTTCAATCTGTGTGTTGAACTTGTAATTGATGCCAGCCAAAGGACTGGTCTGTGTAAAGTGGTTCATCTGCTTCTGCAGCTGAGAGCTGGTGAGAAAGCTCACACTGTTGGTCACATCATCGCGCACAGTGATTTCAATGCTCTGCCATTCTGGCTTCTGAGCAAGATACATCACGTTGTTGTAGCTGTGTATGGGAGTGCTGTTGTGCTGTATGCTGGGACGCCCGCAGCTCTGTACCTGAGTAGTCAGTGCAATAGCTGCGGTATTGCTACCAAAACCCTGCATGCTGACCCTGAAGCGATATTTCAGCTTGGGCATGAGGATGCCACGTCCTGTGGTGCCAATCTGTACAGGCACACCAAAACTCTGCAAGGTTGGGGTAAAGGCCATGTGTAGTTCTCCTATGTTGCAGAGTATTTATGCATCAGTCTCAAACTACACAGCCAGATCAGCAGTCAGCTGGTACCCCTTGTGCACGGGTCTTGGGGATTTTGCTGTCTGCACTGCTGACGCAGGCATCAGTGACACAGAGTTGGGGACTGTCAAACAGACGGAATCCTGTTTCTATATAACCCAAAGGCCTATCACAACAGCTGTAACTGCGTTTGATTGCACCGTCTGGTTCACGTATAATGATGCTGCGATATCCACTCTCGCATTCCCAGCCGCGGAACTGATTGAAGTTGAAAGCATTAAAGCGTTCAGCTTGGTCCATGTACCATTTTTGATCTTGGTCATCTGTGAACTCTATCTGCATGATCTGAGGCACACTGTTGCTGTCGCCACGCAGCATGCTCATGTGCTGCATGCTGATTTTTGGTTTGGGTCGTTGAACCAAGCTCTTGACCGCGGTGAAATCACGCTGAGGCATGCCGTTGTGCAAGATGGCCAACTGACACTGTGTGTAACCCTGTACAACTTTACTGGCTGTGGGATCGCTCTGTGGTTTGAGTGTGACATTGATGCCACGGCTCAAAAAGTATTCTGCTTCTGCATATAGAGTGTCAAACCATTCTGGTACCATCACTGTGTTCACAGTGACTTGTATGTCATGTTCCTGCAGAAACACCAGCTTGTCTGCAAAACTCACAATGTGCGACTCTAGGTCGCCTTGTTTGATTCCCTGCTCGCGATGCCAACTGGCAGTGACACTGACTCTGTGTAGATCTTTGGTAGCTGCCACATATTTTTCCCACCACCGCAGGCCTGGGCTCATGTTGCTGGTCATGTGCACACTTTGATAATTGCAGTTGTCAGTATCACCACTGTAGTGGCCAAGAAGATCCAAATACTCTGGATAAACCGTGGGTTCACCGCCACTGAAGCTGAAATGAAAGCTGTTGTAATTGCGTTCTCGGCTTTGACGTTTGATCTCATCTATGGTGAGAATATTCAACTTCAGAGGTCGGTGATCTTTGGTATTACTGCGTGCATAGGGCCAGCAATAGCTGCAGTTGTAGTTGCAATATCGTCCCAACAGCCAGCTGACACAAAATAGGTCTCTATACAACAGAGTGCGCTGACCAAATCTTTTGATACGATCAAACGGTATCTTGGTAAAGTCATAGGTGCTCACTGCATCACTTGACATGGGCTGCATCCTGTATGGGATCTATACTGAGTTCATTTATGGCCAGATGTGAGGGCTGATCTACCATCCATTTAATATACCCAGCTGCTTGATCTATGTCCATGCAGATTCTGTTGGGATGTTTGTGTTGCACGTTGCTCAGAGATCCCAAACTGACAAGACCAACACGCGGACCACCTCCCCAGGTGCTCATCATGCCCAGGCTGTTGCAAAAATCCCGCAGAGCTTTTTTCTCATGATGATAGGTCCAGTCAGTACCTTTGGCACTTCTGTCCGTGGTGCTGCCCACACAGACAATGTGCAGTCTGTGGTTTTCACTGCGAGCCAAGCTGTAGACCTCTTTCAACAGCAGACTTTGATTGAACTGCCACAGTGCGCTGTTGTTGATAAACACATCATATTGCAGTGCCAGTTTGGCCAAATCCTTTCTGCGTTGGTCGTTAGTGAGATCCCAGCCATTGTCACGGCTCACAAAGCTGGCTTCGGGCCATAGTTTGTGAAGACACTGTGCCAGTCCTGTGGTGGGATTGCCTGTGATCAGTAGACGTTTCATAGATATGCTCCCAGCTCTGGAACCACTGCTGACAGACTCTGAGCACGTAGCTGATCCAACCTTTTGGTAAATGATTGAAATTGGGACCAATGTTCTGCATGCCAATCGTCGCTCATCATGTGATTGGTCACGCTGTTACAGATCTTGTTGCTGCTGCGCTTAACATGATCTGGGAAACCGCTGCTGATAACCCAGTCATGGAATCTGGCAAATCTCTCTGCGACTAGGGATTTGTATGCAGCAGGCAGAGTCTTGATGCTGAGTCGCTTTGGTCCATGCAAAACATGATACGTGACTATGGGATTGCTCAAAGTACTGTTGAATTTCAGCAATTGGCTTTCGCTCAGCTTCCATCGCATGAAGTCAGGCATATGCAACACGTTGTAGGCTGTGACTGTGTATGTAAACCGTGCCTGGATGTTGGCGCCAGCAACATCCACCTTGTGGATGTTGCGCAGCACTTTGTCCCAGCTCGCTGGATATCTCTGGTATTCCAACACAGCACCATATCCATCAATGCTGGCTCCGATCTGTACGGTTTTGAAATGGCTCCATAGTTCTAATACTCTGTTTGGTATGCTGGTCATATTGGTGTTGTAGTCCAACAGCATCTGCGACGCAGAACCATTTTCTATACAGCGTGCTAGAAACTCATAGTGCCTCTCAGACAGCAGGGGCTCCCCGCCGGCCATGTAAACCTGGTGCACATTATGAGCATTATGCTCTACCTGTTGCCAAAAGTTTTCGCTGCTATGCCAACCATAACTGTTACTGACCCACTTGCTGCCGTCCTTGTGCATTTGCTCTCGACCATGCGTGTCGTGAAACCAGTCAGTGCCATGCAAGCCATGCCAATCTTGATACCATCTGGTGCTTTCCTGCGGACCGCACATGCGACATGCAAGATTGCACAGGTTACCAAAGCGCAGATCATAGTAGGCCACTGGCAGCATGGCAGTGTCTATAGTACCATCATCTGCAGTTATCGCAGCCATGGCCACTGGATTTACATCCGGCCACTGGTCGCACTCAAACAATCTTTTGCTGGGCAGCCCAGCTGCTTCCTCAGATTGGCATCTTGAGCAGGCTTCGCTCCATCTATCAGCCAGCATGTTGTTGCGAAGCTGTTTAAGTAAACTGCTGTTCCTAGCATCCGACAGTTGATCTAATCCTGCATTGTAGGCTGTGCCATCAGTCTTGCGCAGTATACCATGATCTTTGGTATTGTTGCCCTGGCTACAGACTCGCAGATCGCCGTTGGTACGTACCGACTGATGATTCCATGGTATGGGACAAAATGTGTTAGACACTGCTATGATCTCCTGTTGATCTTTTCATAGATAAGCTGCTAGTTCTGGTACCACATCTACAAGATTCTGACCTCTGATCCGATCCAGACTGCTGGTATAGGTTTTGAAGGCATCCCAGTGCAGACCATGAGTATCATGTGAATTCATGTAGTTGACTATGCCGTTGCGTATTTTCATGCCCTGTGCTACCACGGTGCTGGGATAGTTGGATGTCAAGACCCAGTCATTGAAGTGATCCAGCTTGTCTGTCACCAACTGTTTGATCTGCGGAGGTAACACACGTATATTCAACTCTTTGGGTCTATGTGCCACATGATAGTTGACTATGGGACGAATGGCATCGTCGTTGAACTTGCGCAGCCCGCTGTGTTCCAACTTCCAGCGCATGAAATCTGGCAAATGCAACACATTGTATGCTGTGACAGTGTATGCAAACCATGCTGTGATGTTGTCACTGCTGCAATCAACTTTTCCAATATTGTGCAGCACTTTGTCCCAGCGTGCAGGATATCGCTGATACTCAAACACTGCCCCATAACCGTCAATGCTGGCTCCTATTTGTATCTTTCTAAAAGCTTGCCAGAGATTCAACAGTCTCGAAGACACAGTGGTCAGATTGGTATTGTATTCCACCAGCATGTTTTTGGCAGCACCATTGGCAATGCATCTTTCAAGAAATTCATAGTGCCTTGCAATCAGCAGAGGTTCACCACCGGCCATGTATACATGCTGTATGTTGTTGGCATTGGCTTCTATCTGTGCCCAAAACGTATCGCTGCCATGCCAGCCATAGCTGTCACTGACCCATTTGCCATTGACCCGATACATGTGCTCCAGTCCATGTGTGTCTTCAAAGCTGCTGACGTTTTCCATGCGATGATAATCATCATACCAACCTGTGCTGTCCTGCGGACCGCACATGCGACAGGCCAGATTGCAGAGGTTGCCAAAACGCAGATCATAATAGGTCACTGGCAGAGCAGCAGTGTCTATGGCTCCGTCACTGGCAGTGTGCGCAGCAACATCGGCCTTGCGCAGAGTCCAGCGTTTGTGTTCATTTACCCGACGGCTGTTGAGTCCAGATTCCTCCTCTGTCCGGCATCTGACGCATTCTGCAGGCCATTGTCCCTGCATCATTTGTTGTCGCATGCGTTTGACTAGATCACAGTTGCGAGACTCTGTGAGATCATCGCGAGCAGCATTGTAAAGCTCCCCATTGGCCTTGCGCAGCATGCCAGTGTCTTTGTTGCTGTTGGCCTGGCAACAGACTCGCAAATCACCGTTGCTGCGCACACCTTGGAAATTCCATGGGATTGGGCACCAGGTGTCACAGGCCATAGCGTGTTTTCCATTCATCAACCACAGTACCTGCCAGTGGGAAGATGCTGTACCAGTCTTGCTGCTGATCCTGTTGAAATCTATCCCAGAGTTTGATGAACTGCAACCGGTGTGGCGCAGCCTCGCTGTCAGACATGCGGGTGTTTTTGTAAAAAGTTTCATAATTTTGCATCTTTTTCAGCAGCTTGGGCATGTGACTGACCTTGGCGCTGCTGTGTGATAACAAACGGTTCAGTTGATGAGGCTCAAGTATGCTGATGCTGAAGTATCGAGGATTGTAAATTGGATGATCGGCCAACTCGTGGATCTTGCTGAAGTTTTGATCCTTCATCCAACACAAGAGATCGCCATAGTGCTCCAGACTCAGTATGCCAATTGTGGTATTGATACCCAGTGTGATATCCATATCCAATGTGTCCAGCAATCGCAAATTGCTTTCTATAGTGTGCCATGTGCTGGGCCAGCGTATGGCATCATTGGCACTGCCCAACGCATCAACACTGGCACAGACTGTGACATGCCGAAATCTGCGCCACAGATCACAGAGTTTCTTTGGAACCACAGTGATGTTGCTGTTGTATTCCAGATCCACATGTGCTGCACGACCATCTGCTATCAGAGTTTCCAGCATGTAACGGTGGTAGGGTATCAGCAGCGGCTCGCCTCCGCTGAGAAATATTTTTGACAACTGCCTAGACGAATTCAACAGTGAGTCTATGTTTTGCCTGTGCTTGGACCAAGCAAATGCCTGTTTGGCAGACACAAAATCATATGGCTTGCCGTCCACATGGAATTGGTCTGTGTCAAATATCTCCTGCCACGATTCATACCATTTGTCGCTTTCTCCAGGCGAACACATCACACATCTGATGTTGCAGATGTTGCCAATTCTGAGATCAAAATCTCTCCAATCCAATCCAGAGACCGAACCATCAGCTGCTGTCATGGCCAATGCCATATCACGAGTGAAGCTGGATGCCCAGGCCACTGTTTCCCATTGGTTTCGGCTGTTCATGTTGGCCAAAGACTCTGTCTGGCATCTTCTACACTGTGCTGGCCATTTGTGGTTGAGCATGTCCTGCCGCACCTGCTTCAGTGTGTCGCAGTTGATCACGTCAACTTGGTCCAAATCCGCTATGGTGAGATCTCGGCCGTTATGCTGCAACAGAGTATTGCGATTGCCTGCACTCTGGCTATGACAGCACATGCGAAGGCTGCCGTTGTTCTTGACTCCCAGATGTATCCATGGCAATGGACACCACATCAAACAGTTTCCTTATGATAGCAATATATACAGTCAGTTGATTGGCAAATACACTAATGAGATGAGAGACGGACCCAACAGACAGTACACCAGCCAGTGGTTACAGTGGACTAGGCAACAGCCCATGTATGATGCTGGTATAAATGCATTGTATGATCGTACTTATAAGCACAATTTTGTGCACGATCACAATTTAGTTGATGAATTCAAATTGGTATTTGATCAGTTCATTCAAGGGCATGATCTCAGCCAACTGCGTGGGTTTGACAGTTTTCCACAACGCGATATCTGTATGGGCTGCACTCATTACATAGACGATCTGTATCAGAGACTGGGACCCTGCAGACTCATGACTTTTGCAGGCGACTACAAGTATCATTGGCGTCTCAATCCCAACATAATTTACACCACTGTGGAGACTCTGGACCCTGGCAAAGAGCTGCTGATAGCCATGCCATTCCCACTCACAGGCGATGTGCATCCTCAGATGTCTGAGATTCTAGATCGCTGCCAAACCCTGGGCATACCGGTACATGTGGATGGTGCTTGGGTAACCTGCTGCCGAGACATTGACTTTGACTTTGATCATCCTGCTGTCAAAACCTTTGCCATTAGTCTTAGCAAAGGAGGTCTGGGCAATGACAGAATAGCCTTGCGATTTGCCCGACAACAGCCTCCGGGTGCCATAACCATTATGAATCAGTTTAATATGCAGTGCCAGAGCCTTTTGCACATTGGCATGGCATTTATGAAAGATCTGGGACCAGAGTATTTCTGGAGAAAATATGCTGCAGCCAATGCCAAAGTCTGTGCTGATTTTGACCTGCAGCCAACCAAAGCCATACATTTGGCCAGGGCAGCCAATGGCTATCCAGTGGGCATACGACCGCTGCTACGCTGTCTAGTGTGATCAGCAGTGTCCAATAGCACCATGCGTGACCAGTGATTCCAGCTTGGTGATTTTGGTGATCTGTTCCAATATGAGACTGTGGCTCATGGCCAGATGTTCTGTGCGACAGCTGGGATCCAACTGACCTATCACATGACCAAGATTCAGACTCAAAACCGTGACCAATATGTCATCAGCTGTGTGTTTGTTGATATCTGTCTCTAGCTTGCTGTGTACCGACACCAGATAGGTGTGAACAGCAGCACTGAGGTCATTCTTGAGAGTCAATATCAGTTGGTCTTGTTCGCTCATATGCACAATATATGGCAAAGAACCAAGACCTGCAACTGCATAATCTTGTGTACAGTGACCATAAGTGATACATTGACATTGGCATGAAACTAAATAAACTTACAGTAGGAGTATCACAATGCCTGTTGTTTGTCAAATCTGTAACCAGCAATTTGATTCCCTGATATCCAGCAGCCATCTCAAACACAAGCATGGCATGTCGTCAAATGATTACCGATTGCAATTTGGGTCAGACAGCATAGCCAGTGAAGAATATCGATCTCGTAGAAGTGAGATGGCATCTGGTTCAAATAATCCCATGTTTGGTCGCAAGCACTCTGATGCGGCCAAGCACAAAGTCAGCACCAAAAACCAGGGCAAGGTTCCACATAATCGTGGCAAAAAAGTCTGCGATCCAAATCAATTGGCAGCTATTCAGTTGGGTGTTGCAGCCAGAGACGCTAGATACCAACAAGACAACTGTCATCCTAAAAAAGGTGCAGTGCTGTCAGCTGACACACGCAACAGAATTTCACTGTCATTGCAGAACTATGCCAAGGCCAATCCGGAACAAATCAAAGCAAGAGCACAACAGGCACTGCAAACCAAAATTGCCAAAGGGTTTGATTTTGGATCGCCCATGCGAGGCAAATCTCACACTGACGATGTCAAACTAAACCTCAGCATTGCAGCCAATCTTGCTGCACAGCACAAGACTGCTGCTGCTAGGATAAGATATGGGCAATTTGCTGCTCAGGCCAATCTTGTGATCACTGGATATAGCAACAACATCGTCAGTCTCAGCTGCCAAACCTGCAATAATCCATTTGAATTCACTGCACAATATCTCACAGATTCCAAATTCCAACTCAATATCTGTCCCTATTGCCGAGAGCAAAAAGTCAAAAGTCGTGCTGAGGTTGAAATATTGGATTTTGTGAGGTCAGTGACCAGTACCTTGGTGTTGAGTGGCAACAGAAGTGCGATTTTCCCATTGGAATTAGACATATATCTGCCTGACAAACACCTAGCTATAGAATATTGCGGACTCTATTGGCACAGTCAGCTGCAAGGCAAAGATCAACGCTATCATTTGCACAAGCTACAGCAGTGCACTGCCCACAACATAAGACTGATCACAATATTTGAAGATGAGTGGACTCACAATTCGCATATCGTGAAGTCCAGACTGATGGCAATTCTCAATGCCACACCAATCAAAATAGGAGCAAGACACTGCAGCACGGCAGCAGTAGACAACAAAACTGCTCGTGATTTTTGTCAACAACATCACATCCAAGGCCAGGGTTCGGCATCAGCCAGTGTTGGACTGTTTCATAACAGCACATTGGTAGCAGTCATGACATTCTCCAGACCAAATATTTCCAAAGGTTCTCGCAAATATGCAGCACACGACTGGGAGCTGAATAGATTTTGCAGTGCAGTGGATCACAACATAGTTGGTGGAGCAAGCAAGCTATTTCAACAGTTTGTTAGACAATACCAGCCGGCATCTGTCATCACATATGCTGACCAGCGATGGAACAGCGGCAATGTATACAAGATTCTTGGGTTTGATTTTGTTGCAAACACGCCTCCAAGCTATTGGTATATTGATTTTCCCAATGTCAAACGACTGCATAGATTTGCTCTGAGAAAGACTTTCAATGATGACCCGTCATTGACCGAATGGGACAACAGGCAGGCTCAGGGATGGAATCGCATCTGGGACTGCGGCAACAGCAAATGGATATGGAAACAGGAGCCCTAAGGCTCCTGTTTCTTCTAGTGATCCATTAGAGATTCTCAGCCATTGGCAGTGGACACACCGCCCGGCAGAGGTGAAGCTGTGTTCAGCACCCTTATTGGAATGTAAATGAATTCAATAGCTTTCTCTGGTTTGATGGCAATGTCAACCCAGAGTTCATTGGCATCAATTCTGGCCGGAGTGTTGTTGCTGCTATCGCACACCACAGAGAAGTCGTACAATGCACGCAGCCCCACCAAGTTGCCCATAAAGCTGTTGAAGGCAATGGTCACAGCATGGCGTGTCTGTGCATCATTGGGCTCAAACAGGAATGGCTGTGCTAGAATACGCAGATTGTATACCAAGTAGTTGATCAAACGTGCCACATTCACGCGATCCAATGCAGTGGTAATGGGATCCAGTGTCTTTTGACCATAGATCACCAATCCACGATTTGGTATGAATGTGATGGGATTGATACTGTTGATATACATGACATCGCGTTGTCCCTGATTAAGACTCACTGGCTGGTATGTGCCATCGGTCTTGAGATAGCCCACACTCAGTGCACCGCTGACCAATCCACGATTGAATCCAGCGGGTGCAAACCAAGGATATGCCACACGATCGTTGTAGGCATAAGTGGTCAGGCTCATGACACTGGGTGGCACGAACACAGAGGTGCCATCTAGATTGGTTTCCAACGCCCAAGGATAGTAAACAGCAGCATAAGGTGTGTGTGTTATCAAACCATCTATGCTGTCGTAGGCAGCATTGTTGGCATTGGTTGCCCAGGTAGACAGGCTGGTGGTATCAGCTGGCAAATTGCCCGGAGGATCTGCAAGGATAAAGGCAATCTGCTGTATGTCCACATTCAATAGATTCATGTCAGCCAAACATTCTATGTAACCAGGTGCAGCCATGAGGTTATAGAAGATGCTGTCGCCACGTATGGCCTGATTGCTGACAATGCTGGCATTCAGTGCTTTGAATACCATGGCTCGCTGTGCATCTGGACCCATGTATGGTGTGCCGTTGGGACGGTTGCCGCTGGCAGTGACCCAGGCATCAGTATCATAGGGATAGCTCAGCGTGGAGAAGTAGTTGAGATGATACTGCTTGACATTGTAGGTACTGTAACGAGTGTTGAACAACAACAGTCCCGATGGATACAGTTCAGCATTTGGCGCATCGCTGTCCACATAGTTGCTGACCACCATGGCACTGGGTGCCTGGCTGCCGTTCACATAGCCATTGTTGTTCCAGCGTGCATCTGTGAAGATTATGCCACTGGGACTGGTGTGGTTAGTGTTGTCAACCAATGCAAATGATGTTGAGCTGGCATCGTATCTGTAGATCACTGGATAGGGCACTACAGAACTGTCAATCCAAATGTCGTTGGTAACCAGTGGGCTCACACCATCGCTCTGTGTGGTGGGCATGGAACCATCAATGATTGGACCGTTGGGGTCAGTGGCAGGATAGGCATTGCGATAGCCCTGCCAAATCTTGCCATTGCCCACCATGATGTCAACCTGCAGATATGTGTTGTACCACAGCGTGCCGTTGGCAGCCTTGCCTGTGGGGGCCAATGCACCAGCTGTGTAGCTCAGCGTGACCCAAGCAGTGCCATCCCATTCATAGAACACAGTGGTTGCTTCGGCTGGGCTGTTGCCGTCATTGTTATAGCGACCATACACAGTGCCTATGGTCTTGCTGGATCCAAAGGCAGCATTGGCCACAGCATCACTGCTGTAGAGCGGCACAGTGCCGCTGTTGGGATGAGTGTTTTGCTGTATCCAAAGGCTGCCATTCCACTTTTTGACCACCATGTTGGCACCACGATCTTGGCTGGTGGTGTTGATCCATATGTTGGTGGCAGCTGTCTGCGACAGCGTGTTGGGCACTGTGAGGCTGGGGTAGTAGCCCTGATATACCAACTGGCGGCCAAACACACAGCCCACTTTGATACCCGCACTGGTCAGAGGTGTGCCACTGATGTCCTGCAGAATAAACTGAGTATTGTTGGTGTTGACTATCTTGAGATAGTTGCCTGTGGCAATACTGGCCACTATGGGACCCGCGGGGAACGCTGCGTTGATAGCATTCACCACACCAGCTAGATTGGCGTTGGGGCTGGCGGGCACATAAATGGTAGTGGCAGTGCCAGTTCCGGGATTGATAGCAAAGGTATCAGCTGTGAGATAGGCCATGCTTATGGTAAAAGTGGCACCTGTGCCGCTGCCACCTGTGACATTGGCTGGGTTGGCTATGGCTGTGCTATACACACCGCCATTGCTCACTCTCACAGTGTCCACACCCCAACCAAACGAGACTGTTGCGCTGATGCCAGTGCCGCTGGTGCTGGTTGGTTCCACAGGGTTGCTGGGCAGGCTGGTTGACAATTGCCCTGCTTGAGTGATGTCCAAAGTGGCTATCACACCACCCCCGCCAACAGTGGTCACTGTGAGTATGGTGGGCACAATCCAATTGGCACCACTGAATGTCAGGGTATCGTCTTGGGCAAAACCAGATCCACCATTGATCAGTGTGGCCACAGCAGCCTGCACTGTGAGCACTGCCAAAGTGCCCTGCACACTGAGATTACCACCCACAGGATTCAGAGTGTCTCCTGGAGCATAGCCCACGCCCGGACTCACAACCACAGGTGCTGGCTGAGACTGTCCCATGGACACATTGCCGTTGCTGATTTCCAGCGTGGCTGCATTGAAGGTTGGATTGCTTGTGGTACCAGTGACTGCTGCATAGTAGGTCTGTGCTGTGCTGATACCTGCATTAAGCCACGGATGAGTGAGATTGGCTTCTAGGGTTATGTCATGGAATGCAGTGTCTGTGCCATCGTAGTTGGTAATGACCAGATAGTTGTTGCTGCCGGTGGTGGAAATGCTGGCCACAGCATTGAAGCTGTTGGCATCCAGCACTGAATTGATGTTGCTGACAAAATCAGACAGATGTGTGCCAGACACAGTAATGGTAACAGGAACTGCATTGCCTATGCTGATGGTGCACTGATTGCCCACCGTGAATGTGGGATTTGCTGTGGTGCCCTTGATCACACGGGGTGCAGCCTCGCGCCAGCCCCAACCCGGATAGTCCGCATTGGTGCTGCCAATCTTGAACCACCAGGCATTGGTATTGCCATCCAATGTGGTCTGCTCTATCTTCTGCCAAATGGTGTTTTCAACCAGACCAGTAGTTGGGTCTGTGCTGTAGGTATCCACAGCAAAGTTGCCAACTGAACCAAAGCTGTACTTGGGCAGTATGCTGTTGGTTGGTTCTGGAGTGCTGAATCCCAGATCCATAAGTATATTGTTGTTGCTATAGAGCAGATCAATCACAGTGCCGATGTCGCTCTGCACAATACGCAGATACTGCAGATCTTCCACAGCAGTCACAGTGGGGTCTGGCTTGCCTGTGCGCTCATATATCACCGCACTGAATCCATTGAGGTGCACTGGACTGTTGTTGATGGCGCTGGCCACATCTGCTAGGCTCATGCCCTGAGTCAAGGCAATACTGGTGCCGTTGATCACCAAGTTGGCAGAGTTGGTTATGACACTGCCAGTGCCACCCACTATGCCAGTGGCGCTCTGCACAATGATTTCCAATTGGCTGCTGTCTGTCAGCACCACAGCAGTGTCAGCTTTCCAACTCAGTGCACTGTTGACATTGCCGTTGCTGCTGAAAATTCCCCAGGTGCTGTTTTTGGTGTCAAGCCAGTATTGGTTCACTGCTGGGGGGCCTGATGGCTCTGTGGAGCTGGGAACCATCTGCGCTAGATCAATGTCAGCTCGCAGCACATAGGCTGTGTTGGCAATGCCCAGATATTGGTATGCGGTAAACAGACCCAATTCATTCAGCTGATTGGCATAGTCAGGAGTTCCAGCAGTTTGATAAAACTGCGGTGTGCCAAAGGTCTGCAAGAGGTTGCGCTGGCTGCTGATGAGATACAACTGGTTGGCATTGGCTGCAGTGGTGCCAGGGGCATACACACCTGCGGTGTTGCCAGGTTGCAGTTTATTGGCTGCAGTGGCTATGAAAATCAGTGGAACGGTTCCGGCACCAGCGCTGGCATAGACACTTTCATCTGTAACGGTTACGCTTACGCCTGGTGAAACTAGGGTTGCCATGGATGACTTCTCCAAATGAATTGTGCTTTTCTATTTATCAGCAGACTGGAGAAAAATGCTGGTTTGTTGGGGTCACACCTGAGGCCACATGGCTTGATAATCTGCAGACAAGCCAGTATCATACAACAAAGGAGACTGTGATGATCGTGGGCATCTGTGGATTGATAGGCAGTGGCAAGGGCACAGTGGCTGACATTTTGACAGACCAATATGGCTGGACCAAGATCAGCTTTGCCGACAGCCTCAAAGATGCTGTGGCAGCGGTGTTCAATTGGCCTAGGCATCTGCTGGAAGGGGACACAGCAGACAGCAGAACCTGGCGCGAGCAAGTGGATACCTGGTGGTCAGCCAGACTGGGTATAGCTGATCTCACACCGCGCTGGGTTTTGCAGCAATGGGGCACCGAAGTTTGTCGCTATGGATTTCACGACGACATCTGGGTGGCCAGCATGGAAAACAAGATGCAGGATCAGTCTCGCAACTACGTGATTCCCGACACTAGATTTCCCAATGAAATTGACATGATTGCCCGCAACCATGGCCAAACATGGTGGATTCGTCGTGGTCTAGATCCTCAATGGTTCAGTGACTGGCGAAACGGCCACGACAGTGTGCTGACTCGCAGCGACATTCACCCCAGTGAGTACATGTGGGCACGCAGCAGATTCCATGCTGTGATAGATAACGGTGGGTCACTGGATCAGCTGCAGGCCAAGATCGCTCAGCTGATCTGCTGAGCCAAGGTCACAAGTCAAGGGTTACATATGATCCACACCATACCAATGCTGTTGTCAAATGGCGGCGACGGACCGGCCACTGCTGCAGCTGCACAGCTGTCAGCGTCTGCGGGTCATGCTGTACATGTTTTCACATACCCTGGCTCTGCTGCAGCATCGCCCAGTTTGGTCTCACATGAGCTAGAGATAGAACATCTCAAGACTGCCAATAGATACCTCATGCGTGCCAACAAAAGCATGCATCGCAGCTGGCCTCGCAGACAGTTGGCCACTGACAATGCTCTGCGCCGCGACAGCTGGATTGCACGCTGGACACACAGAATCTATATCATAGGCCTGTTCACACAAGATGCCAGCCTGCTGAAAATAGGCACAGACTGTGCTTGGTCAGCACAAATGTATGTTGATCGTTTTCTCTATGATCAAGAGCCCTGGGCGCTGTGCGAGCTGTTCTTGTTTGACATGAAAAGCGAGTGTTGGTGGCAATGGCAACAGCAGTGGGCTAGAACTGACCAAATACCAACCCCAGAAGGAGTATATACCATTCTGGGGCTGGACAAGATGAATACTGCAGGCAAAACCGCACTTAAAAGCCTATACCGCACAGCCGCTGCAGATTAGCCAACTATAACCGACAAGGGCATGGCATTGTCAATGTAAAGATCAATGTCCTTCTCAAGCCGTTCCATACTGGCTTTGGCCTCCTCCAACAGCTGCTGACCCTTGAGTGTGGTACCGCCCTGCGGACCTGCCAAGGTGTTGTATTTGCTATAGGCTTCTCCCAACATGCGCTGACACCAGGCCAAAGTATAGTCCCTGATCCAAGGGCGAGCATAGGGATCCTGTAAGATGGTGTCATCTGGGCGACGCATGTAGGCCCAGATCAGAATCTGTTCGTTGCCACTGGGACGCCGCACTATGCTGAGCCTCTTGGTTACCACATCAAAGGTATAATTGATGTCGCGACCAAACATACGTCCAGCTTGATCCAAGTATTCATAGAACAGCTCATAGGTCAACAGACCCGCGGTGTATCCACCACCTGCTCCTGCCTGCAGCAGATAGAGATTGGTATAGGCCAAGCTGAATGGGTCAATCTGTGTACCACCTGTGATGCCACCAAGACCCCTGCGAAACAGCTGTCTCACACTCATGACATTGTCAGGTAGGTAGTAGTCAGTGATGTTGTTCTGCAGCAGCAGAAACAGATAGCTTTCTTCATCAGCGTTGCCGCTGCGCTGCCTATAGCGATCAAAACTCAATCTCAGTGCTGTGGTATAGTGATTGGGATCAAGCTCAATGTCTACCATCTGACCGCCCAGCATCAGTTGGACGTCGTCAATGATCTGTTGCTGCAAAGGGGTTGTCATGCGTTGATATCTCCAGCCTATTTACCAGCAGCGTTAGCTGCGTTGAGCGGAAAACCGCAACAGCTTGCTGCGCGGATGGATAGCGCGCTGCATAAATACCCGCATGAAGTTGCGTTACCGATATAGGATATATCCCACCGCCAGTCAAACACAGAGGATGACTGCTGTGGGTGGATCAGTGCGATTCCTATACAACCACTTCCTGAAGGTCAACGTTGATGAATATGCAACTGACAAGAAGTTTGTGTGGTATGCAGACATGTGTCGGCAGTTGGTTGAGCTGAAGAAAACACTGCCCTGGCTATCTGACACCTACAGCCAAGTGCAGCAGCAGAGCCTCAGGGACTTGGATTGTGCACTCAAGAATATCCGGAAAACAGGTGCGGGATTTCCCCAGTTCAAAAGCAAATATACTACACCAATCTCATTTCGTTATCAACAGCACACATCCATCTCAGCAGATGGCCGGCATGTCAAACTACCAAAGATAGGTGCTATCCGTATTCAGTTGCACCGAGCTCTGCCCAGCAGCTACACCGGC
>Ga0208743_1000203_pt1 | contig 22167 bp, 28 predicted proteins | sample CryBogCBH04Jul08_FD_184615 | JGI IMG/M metagenome (GOLD analysis project Ga0208743, IMG submission 184615) | Freshwater microbial communities from Crystal Bog, Wisconsin, USA - CBH04Jul08 (SPAdes) (version 2) | ecosystem: Environmental > Aquatic > Freshwater > Lake | place: Crystal Bog...
ATGGCCATGAATTTACTGGTGCGCGACCCGCCACGTATGCTCGCACCGCCCGCACCTGTCCCGGCCATGCTCCTCTTCCCTCCTTCGGATGCGACACTCGAGCAATTGTCCGGCCCTACCAAATGAGCTTCAACTCCTGTGCACTCCAGTACTCACACTCTCCGTTCGGCAAACGACGACGCACCAGGTAAGGCAGCTTCTGTTGCTCAATCTCACGCTGCACAACCTTATCCAGAAACCTCGGATCACTTGGATTGAGTCCCTCTAGACTCACAAGCGGTGCCGACCCCTCGGCGATTTGCTGTGATCGTGCCGCAAGCAGAACTACATACTCATACCGCGTAAAGTGGGGAAAGGTCGTACGCGGCTTGCCGAAACTCTCATTCACCTCACCACGAAACACGGGACGTACTTCAGGGTGGAGATCCATACTTGTGTTCAAGTTTGCTTTTCTTTCGTTCGTTTTTACAAATGCCCATTCTGAAAGGCGCCTCTTCAGATTTCACGCAATTCGTCAAGTCCAACGCCCAGGCCTTTCCCGCCGGAACACAAGCACCCAAAGTTGTCAAGACCACGGTGTCTCCTGTTAATGCGTCTATCACATCCAGTGTGACCAAGGCGACCGCGGTTGCGGCTAAAGTCTCTCCTGTAACTGCAGTGGTCACTAGCCCGACAATCACTTCAAAGACAAAGTCGACACGTTAATTTCCACGGAACTTACAAATGCCGACGATTCCCGCATCAGATTACACGGCCTACCTCAAGAACAAGGCTGCGAACTTTGCGTACCAGTCCGGGACCCCAATTGCGATTCAGACTCGCGATCAGCCCTATCCGATCCAGTCAATGCTGAATGCCCGGGTTCTGGGCAGCGAGGTGGGTGCGCGCGTCAATCCGGCAATTACGACACTGCGGCCGATTAACGGTGTTCTCTCGAGTCTGGTTCCCACGAGCAACCTGTACCGCAACATCCCGCGCAAGACTGCCTATGTGACCCTCAACTCAATTTTAAGTCCCTTCTAAAGACAATGTCGACCGACCCATTATCTCGTGCACCTAGTGCGAGGACGCCTGCAGGATCCGCCGTGAATGCTGTGCGTCATTTAACATCTCCTCCTGAAATCGGTACCGGGAACTCCGATCCTTCAGCATCTCCAATTGCTCGTCACAGTGAACCAGGTATGCCTGAACCGCAGTCTGCATCGCCTCCTCGAGGACCCAGTGGACCCGTTGATGCGCGTAGGACACCGTCGTTCGGCACAGGGGCATTCAAGAAACCGCCGCCTGTCCCCAAGGGTGGTCGTCGTCTGTCCCAGACACGTAGGTTCTGCAAGTGCATTAAGGATGTGCGCAAGACGGTCAAGGCACGGCGTGGATCCACCAAGGAAAAAGGTGCAATTGCAATCTGCGTCAAGGGAGTGTTACAAAAGAAGGGCCGGACTCTGAAGAAGTTCAAGTGTGGTCGCAAGGCTCGTGTTCTGACCCAGCGTCGCCTACGTTAGCCAGTGCCTCCTTGCAGGCCAGTTGTTCGGCCTTTTTGCGTGTACTGCCTGCGCCAATACCATACACCTTTCCAGCCACAAACACTGCAACGACAATCTCATTCTTCTTGGGGTCGTTGGAGCGCATTTCGTAGACGGGTGTAGTCTTGAACTCACGCTGACTGTATTTCTGAAAGAGATCCTTGAAATTCGTTGCCGAGGCGACAATCTCGTCGACATCCAAATACGTCTCAAGTACAGTATTGACAAAGGTGGATACGATATTGAATCGATTGCCACAATCTGTCCACAAGGCACCGAGAAAGGCCTCGAAAATATCGCCAAGTTTCTTGGTATTCGTACGTCCGCGAATGGCGACCGACTCTTCATTGTTCCGGGAAATTACATAGAATCGATCCAAGCCCAGTTTCTTGGACAAGTCCCCGATTCGGTCATTGTTGACGAGCTCCTTACGGGCATCCGTCAAGAATCCCTGCTTCTTCTCGGGGAACTTGTGACGCAAATAGGTTGCTACACAGCAGCCCAAGACTGCATCTCCTTCAAACTCGAGACATTCATAACTTTCATCTTGCAAGGGCATCATGCCGGTGGGACATTGGGCCAGGTTTGCCGGATTCCCATCTGGAGTCGTGTACGTTGCGCGTCGGACATAGGTCGTATGAACCATGGCCGTCTGGAACAGTTTTCGGTTTGTTACACGATAATGCGGCAATCCGTGTGTCCGAAGAATACGATGAATATCTGCCTCGGTGAAGACACGATTGGCAGGGTTGTAAGGGAAATAGTCCATGAGGTTCTATCTCCTTTGCCGGATATGTTTCGTTTTTCATAACAAAAACTGAAGTGAATGTAATTGGTATGCTCCCGGAACGACCTGTGGTTAGCTTACAGGTCGTGAATCCAGCTGATTGTAGATACGATCGGCCACGACGCACCGATCTGGCTGTATGTTTTGTATTCTTCAACCCAGCTCGATCCAAACGCTTATTGATGAATTACATGTACACGGTCGAGAAGATGCGTGCAGCCTTGATTCCTTGGTACACGATTGAACTCTGTTTTGGCGACAGTCCACCGGAGATTTATGATGCGATCCACGTGCGGTCCAAGTCCGTTCTCTTTCACAAGGAACGTCTGTGCGCCCTGCTAGAGCGCAAAGTGTCGTGGTGGTACACGAAGGTTCTGTTCCTGGATGCAGATATCGTCTTTTCCAATGCCGGATGGTACGATGACCTGTCTAGGCTCTTGGATACTCATGATGCGGTGCAACCCTTTGCATCGGCTGTGTGGCTCGATCTGACCTATACCAAGGCAAGCCAGGAACGATTGTCCGTGCTGTACATGGACAAATCCAAAACCTACGACCCCGCATATCATCCGGGATTCGGGTGGGCGTTCCGTCGGTCCTGGTTCCGAAAAACTGGATTCTTTCAGTACGGCATCACGGGAAGTGGCGATACCTTGTCCGCAGCTGCATGGTTAGGTGTCGAGTTTCCCAAGGGATATTTGCGCCAGGCATTGGCCCCGGCCTATGAAGAGTACAAGAAGTTACCGAAACCCCGCATGTCATGTCTGCCCGGGACTATTTATCACTTGTGGCATGGAACCCATGCAAACCGCAAGTATGTGGAGCGCCACAAGGTCTTGGATGGACTACGCGATATTCGCACCGTTGTCCGTGCAAACAGTGACGATGTTTGGGAACTGACGGATCGAAAACTGGAATCTGGACTGCGGGAGTACTTTGCAGGTCGTGAAGATGACGGATTATCTGCGTAAGTAAACAATGAACCAGAACCCAGTGATTCCGGTTCCTGTCGAGTTTCAGGGTGAACTGCTTCCCAATTTTACCGTGAATGTTCAAAAAGGTCCACCTGTTCTAGGTTACGGAGTCATAGCTAACTATGACGCTGCGGTGAGGGCAGAAGTTGCAAAGGAGTATGTTATTCCGCCTGGCACACCCATTTCGCTGGGTAGAATCGTTCTGGATGCGAATGGTATTGCGAATAAGGCGATCTATCGCGCATTTTCTGTGGGCGATAGACGGATCGACGTGATCAAACTCGAGAAAAAGGACAATCCGGGGGATCCGATGGAGGTTGATGGTGGTCGGAAGATGCGGCGTCGCAAGACCCGCAAGACTCGCAAGACTCGCAAGACCCGCAAGACCCGGACCTACCGGTACTTGAAGGGATAATCCGTGCACACTCCGTAGCCGTCGATGAACGGTGCTGAACCGGCGCGTTCCGGCATGACCTGGATCATTTCGTAATGAGGAGGGGATCCGACATTTCCCCAGATGAAGCCCCGACTCGTCAAGGTATACGTGTCCTTGTCGTGGAAAAAGCAATTGAACTCGTTCTTGAGGGCAACGAGTGTATCAATGTCCTTGCAGTGGATCCACAGCGAATGCTTGTACTGCAGTAGAAAGTGGAGTGTCACATGTGTTTCCGGACCGTCGTGACCAAGCCAGAATTTCTCCTGCACCATCCACACATCGATTTCGACATCAAACCCCTTGCTGATTGCCTCAATGATAGTTGCGGGTTTGTTCTCGGTTGCGCGATTCGGCCCATGCAAGTTTCCACGATGCGCAATAATCTTCATTTACAATTTGCAAGTAGATTAGTAGTAAGATGCTTACGATTGTAATTCCCATGGCAGGTAATGGAAGTCGGTTTGCTGTGGCGGGATACCGGGATCCCAAGCCTCTCATTCCCGTAGATGGTAAGCCCATGATCCAGTGGGTGGTGGAGAACCTTTGGGTTTCGGATGCGCGGTTTGTCTTTATCATTCGCGCCGACTACCCTCCGTCGTGCCGCGATTTCCTGTACCAGATCGCCCCCGGATGTACGGTGATCACAGTGGACAAGGTGACCGAGGGTGCGGCGTGCACGGTTCTTCTGGCAAGGGATCTCATCAACAATGATCAGCCCTTGCTGATTGCCAATAGCGACCAGTACCTTGACGGGTTTGATGCGAGTACGTTTATCAAGCTGAATGGGGCAGATGGTAAGATCTCGACCTTTGACGGCGGACGTCACCCCAAGTGGTCCTATGCCAAGGTGGAGAATGGCCTTGTGACCGAGGTCCGCGAGAAGGATCCGTTTTCCGACCACGCCACGACGGGCATTTACCTGTGGGCCCGGGGGTCGGACTTTGTGCAGAGTGCCGAGCAGATGATTGCCAAGAACATCCGTGTGAATAACGAGTTCTACACTGTGCCGTCGTACAATGAGGCCATCCAGGCCGGATTGAAGATTACGATCGAGCCATGCAAAAAGATGTGGGGTCTCGGCGTCCCCGAAGATCTCCAAGTCTTTCTCAAGCACCTCGCGTTGGAGCAGCGTCGCTTCGAGAAGGAGACAAGCTGGTAACTTACAGATTAATTTCTGTGTACTACTCATACTGCTCGCTTAATGGTGAAACATTTAGCGACGCTGGTTTATCAAGCAGTTCGTGTGCAACAGGTGATTTCTGCGGCCATCTTGAGAATCCAGCACGGGTTTCTACCCGAACAAAATATTCGTGAATTGCGTATACAGCTCAAGGAATTCCAAACAATTGTCGAAGCAATGGAGCTCACCGAAGCTCGAACGCAAACTCGTCAGACACTAAAGTAGGCTCATGCAGTCTCTCAATCTCTTGCATAATAAACTTGCCCTGATCAGGCACAATCTCTAGTAGCAGACGCGCCAACTCCTTCTTGGAGAGTGTCCAACCCCGCTTCCACTGGGTAGGACGTTTAACGGTGAGAACCATCTGTGAAGTGCGAAGCTCGATCTTGTTTGGAAGATCCGGGTTGGAACGGTACACGGATGTGAGATCTGTCTCGAGACCATCGCGCTCCTTGCGAAGTTGAGCCGCAACTGCATTTGCCTCGGCGAGACGACGTGTGACATCAACGAGGCGGGAAAGAGGGGTCGTAAGGGTCTCCATTGAGTTTGCATTCCCTACGAATCCGTAGTTCCGTTTTTAACCTCGGTAACAAACAATGTCGGTGGATAAAGCCGAAGTCGAACGTCTCCGTACGGTCTACAATAAAGAACATCCCTCTGAACCACCTGTTCCACGTGGATCGACGGAAGCCGTGTGGGGAGACCTTCGGAGCCGATTTCATTCTCAATGCAAGTCTGGAGCACCTGCATGCGTGATTACGTCAATGCTCTCCAAGGCCAAGGCGCCAAAAGATTGGGCAGAGAATCGTCACGAATGGTTGTCATCGGACGACATTGACGCTGTGGAAAACAAGTACGAGAAGCTGTTTGAAGATTACTACTTTATCGGGTGCGTGCCCATCGACTTTGATTTGAAATCCGACACGTCCAAATGTTTAGTATCAACACTGTGTTCCCTGAAGCTCGATAAACTGTATGCCAAAGGGTACCATCGCATCGGGATTGTGATCAATACAGATGTCCACGACGGTCCGGGGGAACACTGGGTTGCAGTATACTGCGACATGCGTCCCGAGCTCGAGTATCCGCGTGTGACGTACTTTGACTCCTATGCCATGCATCCAGAACCGCAAATCCGTGTCCTCATGAACCGCTGGAAAGAACAGGCTGATGCCATGCACATTCACCCGCATCAGATGCACATGACGTACAATACGACTCGGCATCAACGCAAGGAGTCGGAATGCGGTATGTACTGTCTGTACTTTCATCTTTGCTGTTTGAATGAAGTGTCGATGGATAAACGTGTCCCCGATGAAGTGGTCAATGCGTTTAGGGATACCTTGTTCAAGATCCCTAGAAAGTAAATGTACGGGCGCGAGGTGCTTGAAAAGGCGGTTGAATGGCATCCGGAATCCAGGGCGGCACGTGTGCTTCTCGACAACTTCCACCACTTTGTAGCACTTGGACCTTCATTTCATCCCGGATGTGGAAGTTACATGATGAACGGGCAGGAGTATACATACCAACTCGAAACCCTGCGGAAACAGGAAGCACTGTTTCGTGCCGGCGAACGTGCGCGTCATGTTCTCGAAGTTGGGGTCTACCTTGGCCATTCGCTGCTGATTTTGTTATGCTCAAATCCGGATCTTCAGATCACATGCATTGACAATGACCCTCAATTTTCTCCATCCGCAGTAGAGTACCTGAATCTGCACTTTGAAAACCGCGTTACCTTTATTCTCGGCGATGCGATTTCGGTACTCGAATCCCTTCCTGCCAAGACGTTTGATATGATCCATATTGATGCTGACCATCTACGTCCAGCTGTCTCGGCACAGTTTTACCGATCAATTCCTCTTGCAAGGCCCGGTGCCACACTTGTATTTGACGATTACGAGGCTACGAAAGTCCTCATTGATTCGTGGATCTCGAGGGGAATCCTTCTGCATGTCACAACACCGTGGTGTTTATGGACGAATATTGTCACGCAATTGACATAATGGATACTCTTCCCGCTATCCTTGCATTAGGGTTGGCCGCGTACATCCTGTCGGACGAGATTCGATCAAAGATGGGTGGAGACGAACCAACACATTCCGGACGGTTATGCGACTACCGTTGCCCCGGTGTGGTCTTCAAACCGATTTCTGCGGCCCTGGCAAGAGGTGTTCGGTTACTTGAAGTGCATATTGCCCCGGACCCGTCTGGCGAACCTTTGGTCATGAAACGCATCGATGATGAATATGATGGCGATAGTTTCGAGTCCGTGTGTGTCACTCTGGTCAATGAGGCGTTTCCCAGCGAGTATCCCTTGATCCTGTCAATTGTGCCACACACCGATTCAACTGTGACCTTGAATCGCGTGGCGTACCACCTTAAGACCACCTTGCATCGTCAGATTCTGGAAACACAAGAGTCCGTTGATCAAATGCTTCTTGGCCAATTGGCGAACAAGCTCGTGATTGTTGCGGGACCTGAAGTGCGTGGATCCAATCTTGAGAAACTCGTCTCCTTGTCGTGGGGATCGAGTGCCTTGCGTCGTCTCGAATACTCCCAGGCTGTTCATCCTCGTGATCCCGAAGAGCTCCGTGCGTACAATCGCGACCACATTACGTTGGTGGGTCCGACGCGCGTGTACCCGGATGCGCCTCTGTCCGTGTACACGTACGGCTGTCAGTGGAATCTATTTGGAACTGGTTCAGGATTTGAAGCTGTTCCTTGAAGTGTGCAACCAGGGCTCGCAATCGCTCCAATTCTGCAAGAAGTGTGGCGCGTTCAGATTCTTCGCGAGCTAAAAGAGTGTGTAAAAAGCTCGGCATGAAAAGTATTCTACGCGTATCAATAAATGGCAAACAAGTGGCTCATGCACGTTAAGAAGACAATGAAGACGATGAAGGCCAAGGGCACCTACAAGAAGGGTGAGGGCCTGAAGCAGGTGATCAAGGCGGCCAAGGCGACGTACCACAAGGGTCACAAGGGCGGTGCCGACGAGGATGAGAAGGAGGAGGAGGACAAGAAGGAGGATGAGGCGGAGGAGGAGGACAAGAAGGCTTCGGCCCTCTTCGATGGCGGTCGTCGTCGCCGCACCCGCCGCCGCACTCGCCGTCACCACTGAAACGCCACAAACATAAAGTAAACTGCAAGGCTCGCCATCGCGAGCATATACAAGCCTAAAAAGTAATCAGCCTCTGGTGAGCGATTCGCCTCGTCTTTTTCATGTCTCGAGCTTTCGTGCCATTTCGGCAGGTACGCCCGTGATAGGTCCGTTTGGAACATCCGCTCTTATAATACGCTACATGATGCGCATATCCCTTAAATGACGGTAAGGAAGCCCGGAACTTGCGGGACAACATCTTCAGCAAGCCGTACACCCACCGCATGTACGCTTCCCGCGACCCTAGCTGCAGGGGATGGGCAATCAGGTAGTCTTCGAATGGTTCGTATGGATACACTTTTGCCAAGGCTGAAAAGAACTTGATTTGCGTATGTTTCCATTCATCCGTCAAGTCATCCGGGTAATTCCGAGATATGGCAAACAAAAAGTCACGTCCCGGAACCACATGCGGCCGGTGGGCACGCATCGTTTCGTACCGGTGCTTGATTTCTTCAAAGGACGGATCGGGGCCGGGGTCTGGGACTTTCGGATCATCGTGGCATTGAGTCCGCAGCTTGTTGTTCACTTTATTATGCAATTCGTACAACCAATGAGCAGGGTCTCCTTTTAGCGGGTGGTTCGCCATGAACTCTGCAGTCGATGCCCGGCAAAACTTGCACGGCACGATGTCCTTGAGCATGGACAATACTGGTTCAGGATGGGGGCCAAAGGAGATCAAATGAAACAATTGCCATCCGGGTGGACCCCAGAAGAGTGTATCCATTGTTACTGGATGTAAAAAGATTCTATGGTAACATCAAATGCTCGATAACAAGGATCTCATCATTCTGACGGCTGCATTCTACCTGGGCAGTGTGGTGGCGGCGTTTTTCAAGGCGGTGACAACTGGTCTCATCACCCCGATCCTCGCCCCGGCCGCGTCGGCGGGCAAGGGTGTGTCGACGCTCACTGTGCAGGTGGGCAGTGCCAAGCTGATGGTTGGCGAAGTCATTGAGTCTTTGGTCAATCTCATTGTGTCCTTTGCCATTGTTATCTTTACGATGGGACTCCTGCGCACGTACGTCCTCTCCAAGATCGGTGCGGCCCGCGGTGGTCGTCCCGAGTATTAAACAATCCTGAACCCAGTCCACCCACCCTTGGGCAACTTTCCGAATCGCGCCTCGAGTCGCTTGAACATTTCCCCTGCAGCAATCCGTCCAGCCTCATTATTGCGCTTCCACTCCTGGAATGCAATACTGACGTCATTCTTGTTCACAACCATCGTCTCATCCGTCTCCTCCACAATCTGGATCCGATCCGTCATGAACTTGGCGATCAGGTCATTGTCGTCCTTGTACTCGGACGTGTACACCATAACCTTCTCCGGGGGCGTCAGCTTGCGGAACCCATGCCCCTCCTTGAAGAGATGGATCAGGTATGTCATGAACACTGTCGCCCACTCCGGGGACACCACCTTTTGCACGAACGACTCGTCAATGCGCTTCTCGTGAGGCATCTTGGGATCGTGCACGAACTTGGTCGGGAAATCAATCACCACCAGACGGCGCCACGTACCTCCATCCTGCGTCGTGATCTTTGGCTTCTCATTGCATGCAAAGTTGAAGCGCGCCTGGAGATCGAAATCAATCATCTGCTTCGAGCCCTGGTACAGATCACGGCACGTAATCTTCTCCGACGACGCCAACTCCTTCATGAGTCCCGTATTGATCGACACCTGCTCATCCGGCTCCTGCATGGTGACGAAGCGACGTCCCTTCATACGGACCAACTCGGGTGCCGCGGCCGACGACTTGTTACGCGCCTGGGTCAGCAACGAGATCGGGGCCTTGCAGCAGTAATCGCCCAGAGCCGTTGACATCAAGTTCATCAACATGGACTTGCCATTCGACCCGGATCCCGTCAGGATATGGAACTTTTGCGCTTCATTGAATCCACTCAAGACCGTGGACAGGTAGGATAGAAAGTATGTGCGCACCTCGTGGTCCGGGAGCACGTCGTGGAGGAACTGGTTCAGTTCGTCCCAGCACTCGTACGAATAGTAAGGCCTGTCCGGATCATAATCGAGATTCGTGCAGAAGGATACACAGTCCTCGGGCTTTCCATCACGGAACGTCATGGTCGCCACATCAAAGACGCCGTTGCGAAAGGCCATGAGATTCTTGTTCTCATCGAGCTTCTCGGCAAACTCTTCATTCAAGAAGAGCTCACGACACTCCTTCATGACATTCTCCTTGAACTTGGTGGTCTTGAGCTTGAGACAGATGGTCAGGTATGCAGACTTGAGCTTTTCTGCATTGCACTTGGCACAATTCGCATCGGACTCCTTCTTGTCGTGCGTGCAATCGTCCATCAGCATCGACTTCATACCCTCTTCAATCTCCTTCTTGCGATACTGCTTCCACACTGAATCGGAAAGGTGTACGTACAGAGAGACACCCTTGTCCGTCTCCTTCCACGTATGCCCCAGGAACCGGTACCATGCCGATGCACTAAAGCGAGCGCAGACAAACTGATCGCGAAACATCGAGTACACGACCAAGGCCACGTCGTGCTCCGTACCCGTCTTGGCCGACTCTTCAACCAGCTTCTCTGCATTGGTCCTCTCAATGTCCGTGTACCTGTCCGGGTTATCTTCGCGCGACCACTTGCGCAGCGTGTCGACACCTGCACGCGCACCGTCATTGCGGAACCCGAAGGAATTCCACTTTGAAATGGATTCGCGCTCATTGTAGTCCTTGAACTGACTGCTGAACTCTAGCCAGGTCGTTTCCAGATCCGGGTGGATGTTCTTGAGGCAATGGCCCACGGCAATCCACTTGTCGTAGACTTCGTAGCGATCGCGATTCAGATTCATTGCGTGGGCCTCGTAATACTTCTTGAGCATGTCCGTCAGGGGCTGCAGCATGCGGATGGGAGACGAGCCACGCGATCCCGGATCTCCACGGGTCAATGGCCGGCCGCGCGATGGAACAATCGCCTTGCCTCCCGAAATCCGGGTTTCGTCATCCTCGCGACTCAAAGACTTTCCCTCCTCGGTCAGTGGCGTCTCCTCGGACGTGTCGGCGCGAATCGAGAACTTGCGCACCGTCTCCGGCGTTACCATGCGCATAATATCGTACTGATCCACCGTCTCCACCTCAACGTCACCATCTGCAGGGTCATAATTCAGAATGTACCGGACCTCGTAACACTGGGCATTCGGGTCCTTCTTCTTGGATCCAAGCAAGGTCCAGTTGCTCGTGTGTGTCAGCGGCGACGGATCATAGACCTTCTTCCAATCATCGGCAAGGCCCAGCTTGGGAAAGTACGACTCCATATTCTGCACCAGTGCCCTGCGGATCGTCTCCTCAATGTATCGGTTGGTCTTGAGGGACGGAATGACAATGTGGATTCCGGACTTGGAGCGGTTCTTGACCTTCTCGAACGTAGGCTGATCCTTTTCAAGAACAAACACCTCGGTCACTCCTTCGATCTTGAGATAGCGCTTGGCTTCGGACATGTAATCCTTCATGAAGGCAACCACCTGCTCCTGTGTGTGCTTGTGCGTCTCCTGGACTCCATTGTAGATGAAATCGAGGTCTACGCGCATAGCCCCAATCTTGGTCCCCTTTTCCGTCATGGTCAGGGGGCCATTCTTGTGGATATGATCGCAGTAGAGCTTGTAGAACTCCGGCATATCTGTACTGTCGACGCGGTAGGATCCGTAGGGAGGACCCATGAAATTGTGCGTATCGTCACCACTGCCCTTTTCCGCCTTCCGTTCCGGCTTGTCGAGAAACTGAAAGAAAGTGGATTGGGCCATTCCTGTGTTATTGCCTCGACTCCTTTTGGCGGAGGTGTCCGTTTTTAACGCACAAATCTGGATTTTAATGTTGCCCGACGCCCCCGTGTCCTGCGGGTCGTCCGATGCCGCCGCTTCCGACCCATGCCAGATACCCTGTTCATGTTCCCCAGAAATTGGTTGAGTGAAAGATAGATACTTTTTCGTTGATCATCTTTGCACGCAATTTTCCATTCGCCCTCAAACATAAACTGCAATCTATCTACACCTTGACTATCTAACCGGATGTCTATATCAACAGCAGAAAAGTCAATACCGGCATCTTCCTGATTTTCAGTAAACCCTAACGGATACACCACCTCAAACTTAAACTGCTCTCCCCTGTAATCGGCGTTGGATTGGAAGGGTTGAGGGGTATACGTATAGATACCACGTTTCCCCTGAACATACTGCGCATGCCTTTCTGCGTTAAATGCTTGAATTGCAACCGTTATATCGTGAATAAATTTAGCGTATGCTTCAGCTGGAACGTCTCCGAAAATAGATAAAAATGTGAGATAGATATTCTTATTTGCAAGCGCTGATTCTCTTGGCCTATTTACGAGCATCCTGGGCATTACTATCCTTTGAGACAATACCTTGCATAGGTACAATGTGTTATAGCCGGGAGTCGAGCCTCAAGACATCCCTCGTGTCGGGCACCGCGATTGTGTACTTGTTGATGTCCGGGATTCCCCACTTTCAATGGCTGGGTGTGGCATTGTTTGGGTGGTGTGCGATGCAGTTTGATGAGTTTCTGTTATGGTCAGAGAATCCACGCGAAGGATGCACAGAGACTAACAAACTGATAACTGCAACCTTAATCCCACTTGCAGTGTTTCTTCAAGGTGTGACTGCTATGCTCGGCGCATTCTTTGTCTACCCTGCAAGCACGCTCAAGCCGTACGCTATTGGATGGGTAGTTCTTTCGGCTGCAACTGTGTATGCGATGCATTTCCACAACCCCGACAAGCTGTGCACTACCGTGACAAAGGAAGGCCACCTGAATTGGGCACGTACTTCAGACTGGAGCCACACCCCCCTCACCCGGATAAGTATGGGGTATTACTATTGGGCATTTGTCATCTTTTTGCCCCTTCTCTATCTCTGGAACCGCAGTCTTCTCTTTCTTGCAGCTCTCACCACTCTTCCGGCGATTGGGTTCTACTATGGACAAACTACAGACTCTGGAGCCAGTATCTGGTGCTACTACACGAGTTGGTCTAGTGCGATCGCTGCACTTGGGTTGTTCTTGAAGCAGGCTGGGATCTATGATGTGCTCCGGGCCCCTTAAAAACGAAATCTGGATTCGTAACGAAACGGGAGTTGGGCCCCTCAACCATCACTTTCAATACACTCTCTCTCTCTTTCAACACAAGAATGTCTCACTTCATGTTCGTCGGTACACCCGTCACACGCCAAGAGGAACTCTGCCGCATCACCAATCAACAGATCGAGCGCGAACACATGGTAGAGTCATGGCGTGTCGCCGCACTCACAGACGAGGAACGCCGCGACGAACAATTTGAGCGTGACGAACGTAAGTTAAACAGTACAGGAACATGCGGGAAACACGGATTCAGCGAGGAACGCGTGAAGGAGATTATCGCATGGTCCACTGCGAAGTGGCGGCGACTCAACCCGGAGAAGGCAGCAGCGAGTGATGCTGGCTGGGCAGCGATCCGTGCCACACAAGAAGCGGACGCAGAGAAGGAGCGGTTGCGTGTAGAGGCAGAAGCGAACCGAGTCGCACTCTGGCGAGCACAAAGGACGGAGTTTGAGGCAGCGCGTCGCCGGCGCCCGCAGGTGCATGACGTACCTGCCAAGAAGAAGGCAACAATTGTCAATGGCGTTCTGACGTGGGCCTAAAAAACGGAAACAACAACTTTTTACATGTAGAGGGCAAATGGATCCTCCCAAGACACGCCGCGAAACCAAAAAGACTGCAAAGGAGAAGCGCGCAGACGTTTACTCGGCTCGTCACGTCCGAAAAACGGAAGCCTTGAAAACAAAGACAAAGAAGACACAATGAGCTCTCTTCTCTTTTGCAAAAAGTGCGACAATATGCTCTACGAGATTGTTGAGAAGGAGGATGGGGCCTTCCGCACGTGCCGCAAGCCGGACTGTGACTATGAGGAGCCGGTGACCAATGAGAATCCGATCGTATACGACCACGAGATTCATCGAGACACGTCTGTGCAGTACTCGATCAATCCGTACTTGAAGTACGATTCAACGCTCCCTCGCTTCACAACCATGGTGTGTCCGAACCGCTCTTGTGCGACCCGCGCTCCCGGACAAGTGTCGGACATTGTTGGCATGAAGCTCGATGCAACAAATGTAGTGTGGATGTACCAGTGTGCGGTTTGCGACAGCATGTGGAAGCAGAATGGAAAGGCGGCCAAGACGAGTTAGTTGAGGAAGAATATATCCTAGCAAAGAATAAACACTATGGGCGGTGGTCTTCTTCAACTCGTTGCCTATGGTGCACAGGATGCATACATTACTGGAAATCCTCACATTACCTTCTGGAAGGTGATGTACAAGCGTCACACGAACTTTGCCATGGAGTCGATGCGTGTGAACTTCACGGGCGCCCCGACCTGGGGCCAGCGTTCCGTCGTGGTCGTTAAGCGCAACGCTGACCTAATGTACCGGACTTACCTTGAACTCACGCTGCCTGACACGACCTCTCCGTCCATCTCGTGGACTCTGGGTGCCGCGCGCCGTCTCGGCTACCTCATGATTGATCGCGTGGAGATTGAGATTGGCGGTCAGATCATGGACCGCCACTACGGCGAGTGGCTTTTTCTCTGGGAGTCCCTCTCGGCTCCTTACGATCAGAGTGTCAAGCTGGACTCCATGCTTGGCGGCAACCAGGGTGGATCCACGTCGACGCTCACCTCGTGCAATGGTCGTCCGTCGGTTCTCTACATCCCCCTCTCGTTCTGGTTCAACCGCAACCCGGGTCTGGCCCTGCCGCTCATTGCCCTCCAGTACCATGAGGTTCACTTCAACTTTTACTTCCGCAAGGCTACGGACCTGGTCTATGGCACCCCGGGAACTGCGGGCACGATCCCCTCCCAGGCTGCACTCCTCCCGGCCCCCCGCGAGGCTGCCCTGTACATTGACTACATCTACCTCGACACGGAGGAGCGCCGCCGCTTTGCCCAGCAGACGCACGAGTACCTGATTGACCAGCTCCAGTTCAATGCCCAGCAGTCCCTGACCACGCCTAACTGCCGCCTGGACCTGACGCTGAACCACCCGGTGAAGGAGCTGGTGTGGGTGTTCCAGGATGCCCGCAAGTGCGATTGCGGCTCGACCACCTCGATCGCCGATGGATACACGCAGCCGTTCAGCTATGACGACATTGCCGGACGTTGCCGTATCCAGATCAACGGCCAGGACCGTTTCGATGAGCGTTATGGCGACTACTTCTGGAAGGTCCAGCCCTACCAGCACCACTCGGGCGGTGGCTTCTTCCCGAGCCGCGAGGATGTAATTACGGCGTCTATCTCCACTGCAACTGCCACACTGTGCACGATCACATCCAACGTCCTCACGGTTCCCAGCGGCTCGTCCTTGTCTGGCACGATCCGTATCGGTATGCTCATCACCGGCACGGGTGTTACTAATGGCACGTACGTCACGGCGTTTGGTACGGGCTCGGGCGGCGTGGGCACATACATTGTGAACAGCCCGCAAACGGTGTCGTCCTTCTCGGCGACGTTCACGCTGCAGGATGATGACCTCCCGCAGTCGAACCCGATCAACGTCTACTCGTTTGCCCTGAAGCCCGAGGAGCACCAGCCGTCCGGCACGTGCAACTTCTCGCGCATCGATACCACGACCCTGGTGTTTGATAGCAAGGTCAATGGCGGTGTGGGCACGTACCCGACCCCGGCCTACCCGTACCTGTTCCGCCTCTACGCCGTCAACTACAACATCTTCCGTGTCATGTCTGGCATGGGTGGCCTGGCCTACAGCAACTAAAGTTGCTTCCTTCCACCAACTAAATCTAGAATCTATACTAAATGGCGGACAACCCCGCTGCTCAAGAAGGGTTTAATCCCCGTTTCCCATTACAGCAACCGATTCAAGGTTGGATAGAAGGACACAAGAACGAGTTGGCGGATCTAGGTGTAAGTACCGAAGCTGGTCCCGTTCAACCTTTGACGATGACTGTGACGCAACTTCTTGTTATGGGTCTTCTGAAGCGTGTCACGAATTTAGAAAGACAAACTGACAATATGGATCGGGCGATTATGCAACTAGGGTATATCCCCCGGGGCGGTCGGACGCGTCGGCGTCGTCACACCCGCGTATTAGGCGTGCAATGACCAATGCCCAAGGTTTGCTGCATCATGATCGGAGCAGGCTTTCCGGGACCCGGGCACTTTACGTGGTCGTGACCCAGAATATGTCCAATTTCGTGCGAGACCATGTATTGACGGTACTCCTCCAACGGCAACTTGCTCTCTTTGGATCCGTGCATCCATCGTTGCGAGTTCAGAAACACATGTGTGCCCCCCAACTCTGCACAACTCAAATTTCCATCTCCGCATCGCGCCCGAATGGTCGCCGGAGATGAGAGACGGATGATAATATCCGGACGTTCCTTCACAAGTTCAAAGTGATACCCCTTGCCTTCCCATCCATCCGGATCAGCAAGATAAATCTGCAAGTCACGCACAAAATCCTTCTGCGAGAATCGAACGTCGTAATCAACGGATGCAGTATAACGCATTGTATTGATGGGAAACGAAAAGTTTGAACACTATCAACGGATACTTTATGCTCACATCGAACCAATTCAACGACCTTTACGGTCAAATTACCAACCATCTTGCAACGGCCATGGATCAACTTGAAAACCAAGATCAGGGAGGTGCGTTGCGGCGTGAACGCGGTGTATCGACTGAAGAAGTTGTAGATCTCGTGTGTCGTCAGTTGCGTGAAGCCGAGATTCCGTTGAATCCGCGTATAGGCGATGACGACTTGCAGTCAATCACCGTGAATGGCGTTACAAAGGAACAGCAAGTGGATCGCCACGTGTACGTGAACGATCGACTCGTGTGTGTTATCGAGTGTAAGGCCTATCTGGACTCATGCATGTATGACCGGGCATGTACGGATTTCCGCACCATGCGTCTCCGGTACCCGGGAGTCAAGACGATCATTCTTGCCCTGGAGAATGCCATATCCGATGCCGCAGTTACCTTTACGAATGCTCGAGACGGTGGATGTGACCATATCGTCTACTTGTGCAAGGGGAAGCGCCGATCCGACCGGCCCCTGTACCGCAGCCAGTTCCGCAAGGTCATTGAACGTGACGCACTACAAACCCTCGTTACCCTCCTAATTTCCTGCGTGTAAACAATGCGGGGTGGTCTTCGTAGGAGACTCGTCGAAGAACTTAAAAAGAAAGGTGAATATCTCGCACTAGTCACGGCATTCTATAAGAATCCTACACCGGAAAACTACGACGCATTGTTAGGTTATATCAGTGATGCAATTGACCCTGATCTTGAAGAGGGTGATTTGGAGAAGCTGCAAACATTTATCAAACAGCAACTACAGGAACATGCTCTCAAGTTTGAAGACTTTGTATATTACGAGCTTTCTCGCGAAGACCTACCCGATGCCGAGACATGTAAGGATGTGATGACTCTTGATCGGGCACCCGGCGGAACGCCAATGACGTACTATTATCGCATCGACCAAGCGGTAGATGGCTATAAACTTCGCATTGGCGCCGGATCGATCGGATGCATGACAACTGCTAATTACACTGCGTGGGATAAGGCCGTTGTAACCGGGGCATTCGATGGGAACCCTTATTATGGAGTTACTCTTTCGCGTACGGGCGCGCGCGATGAGACTGGAGCCTTCGTTGGTCCTTCAGTAAAGACTTTTTCTATGCCGCCTGCGCCGTCTGGTGGACGTCGAGCGAAAAAGACGCGCCGTTCTGCGAAGTCTACGACCACCCGCAGGAGGAGAAACCGTCTTCTTCATAAGAGTTAGACCACTTTCGTGTAATATGTTCAAATAGCGAACTTGTTCAGGCGTGTCACGAGTCTCGTCTACGGTATATCCATACCTTGCATGGATCGCAATAGTATCCGGTAGTGCAACGAGAAACACGGTAACTGGCTCACGTGTGCGCTGCAGTATGCTCTTTTCGAATTCTTCATTCAGTCTTTGACCACGTTTCTGTCCGCAAATGAACCTCCGTACAACCGTAGTTGGATCTATATAATCGTACAAAATCACACCTACCGGCCCTCTGCCAAACAGCAATCCGATGATTCGACCGTCTGGCCAACCTTGGATGTCTAGATAGTCGTCAACATACCCAGCGTGAAGACCGGCGGGGAGTTGTCCCGGTCTGTTTACAGTACATAGTTCTTGGGTCATTAATTTCAGACCTTCGACACTGTACCCAGCTTGCAAGAAGCCGGCCTTGTCGTATTCGACATACTCCTCCATTAATGAAAAACGAAGACTTGTTTCTACTTCAATGGAGAAATCAAAAATGAAGTGCCCCCACTGCCTCAAGAAGACGCATCTTACGTACTCTTGCAAGTGTGGAGTTGAGTTTTGTGTCAAGTGTCGTCTTCCGGAGATTCACGCGTGCTCTCCCCCCAAGCCGATTGTCAAGTTAGAGAAGATTGTTGCAGATAAGATGCCAGAAAGGGTTTGATACATGGAATGGGATTCGAACCCATGAGACTTGCGTCAGCAGATCTTGAGACTGCCACCTTCACCACTCGGTCATCCATGTAGATTCTGCTCCAGAAGACGGAGCACGGCCGGGTATGCTGTAATGTATTCCTTGGACCATTTGGGTGTAGACTTGAATGGCGGGCGGTTCCTGTACTCGTCAATGACCTTCGCATCCATCTCCGGACTGCGTGGGGGTACCACCTTTTTGGGTGCAGGTGGAGTCTCGATCTCCATCCTGCCCGCGTGCAGGGTGCAGAACTCATCGATACCCACTCGCGCCTCGAGGTGCAGAGTGCGCATTGTCTCGTTGAACGTCTCCCCGTGGTGCGGGAAGACCATGAAGTGTCCGATTACGTCAATCTCGCGACACATCATCTTGGAATATCCCTCTGCTGGCTCCTGGACGTTCTTGAGCCACTCCCACAAGCCTGCGTGACTGATTGCCTTGGATCCATCCTGCAACATGATGTTCTGCTCTTCGTTGAATCCGAGTGCTGCGTAGTTGAGTGCCATGTTTACGATGGGATACCGGATCTCTCGGTCGCCAGAATCCGTTTTTAGTCATTCAACAACTTGACAAAAGTCTCCATGAACCAAATCAACCGTTGAGTATCAATTTCGTGCGCTGCAAGAAGTTCACACGTATAAGACGTCGGGCTGTACCGGATCTCCACGATAAACGATCCAGGGCCTACAGTATCTGTAAGGTGGACGTTGTAGAGATGCTCGTCGATATACTCAACATTGAACGACAACGTCTCGTTCAATTGACGGATCGTCTCCCGAGCCGCCCACTCGATTTCCCCGACCATACATTTTTTACCCGCTATACGAGTAAATGCCTGGAAACTTTACGCAGACTGTCAATGGAGAGTATGTCCCTGAAGGCGCCCAGTACTCGGGTGCAGTGAACGCCGCCAAGGTTCAGATGGGCGGTCGTCGTACCCGTCGCTCCAAGAAGTGGATCCAGGGAGTTATGGGCAAGATGAAGCGCGGTTCCTTCACCCGCGAGGCTCTTCGTCACCACAAGACCCCGGAGCAGTATGTCGACGATGTCCTGGCTCACCCCAAGCGCCACACCCAGAAGACGCTGCGCCGTGCTCGTCTCCTCAAGAACATCCGCCGTTAAATCTTGTTCAACACATAGGCCGCCGCCGCGGCACCTAGAACGAACCCAAGTGCCAACCCATCCAGAAATCCCCTGTACCACCAACGATCGTCGATCTGAATACGTGTCGGGATCGGCATTATTCTGTTTCGCATCCTATGCGTAAGCCCGGATCGCCCCCAAAGAAACCCGCCGAGCGCGAGCCCTCCGGATTCTTCAACGGATACATTCGTCGAAAACGAAATCTGGATTCGTAAAACTCACTGACCTTGGCCCCAGCCACAACTCTTCCTCTCTCTCAACTTCCAACTTCCAAAATGTCTTCCAACACTTCCCCCAGCACCGACATCCGCGGCATCCTTGCAGGTATTCAGCACATGGGCTACACAACGGTCGACGGCATTCGTGAGCTGATCGACAACGAGCTCGACGCATGTGCCACCGTCGTCAACATCATCATCGAGAACAAGTGCGTAGTCGTTGCAGGTAACGGCAAGGGCATGAACAAGGCGTCCTGTGCGCGGGCCGTCACGTTCTTTGCCGCCAAGGAGGCCAGCTCATCTGCCGGGCGGTTCGGTCTCGGCGAGAACGCGGCTCATCTCGTCCTCTCGGGCGCCAAGGAGCCCACGTACATCTTCACGCGGCAGGCTGACTCCGAGAAGACCATCGAGCTCGAGGCAAACTGGCCCGAGGCGATTGTGGAGGGAAAGTGGTCGCCGTACGCGGGCCGCATCACGGCGGACAATTCGATCATGTGGGAGAAGTACGCTATCAATCGTGTTGGTCAAGGGACGGTGAAGCTCATCCCCATGCAGCTTGAAAAGTACGAGGCGCTCAAGGAAAATCGCGACGAGCTTCTGCAGGAGATTGGGTTCGCGTACGAGAAGCAGATCAACAACGGTAAACAGTTACGGATCCAGATTGAGGGCGTCAACTACGATCCGGACATGAGTCTTGCTTTGAACTACGAGACTACGCCCCCTGTGCGACGCGGCGAGACGTCTCTGGAGCTCTGGAAGAATGGCGATGAGGAGCGCGTCTACTACATGCACACGAGCCTGAAGCCTGCGTTTACAGACATGGTCCGCCAGATCACGGGAAGTGAGAACAAGATCCGAGACTATGCGACTGCAGAGGAACAGGGGTTCCGCCGAATCGCAAAGTTTACACTGCGCAGCATGTACACGCCGGAGTCGAATCCTCCGTTCGAGGATGGTGAGCGCCGTGGCGAAGTTGTACCTGGCTACATTGCGCTTGAGCGTGATGATCGCGTTCTCTGTCGTATCCCGGGAATGTTTCCAGGTACATCTGGTGATTACGAAGAGCGCCGCGTGGTGGGAGCAACGCGTCACAAGCTTTCCTTCACGTTCGCAGAAGACGAGCTAATTGGAGTCGAGGTGAACAAGTCGCACGTTCGCGAGCAGTCGGTGAACAAGGTCCTCCTCGAGACAATTCATATGCTGGGTCGCCGCTGGAGCAAGACGTACTACAAGTCAATTAAGGTGAACCCGGACGTTCCGCCGGAACAGCGTGAGCTCGCACTTCGCATCAAGCGCGCGTGTGCCACACTGAAGCGAATGGCCAAGGATAATGCGGACTTCTTGGATGCGTTTACCGAGCTTGCCGACGAGTTCAACAACGGCGACGACGAGGAGGACGAGTCTGTGTGAACTCTAACCACACCCCTTGGGCACAGGGTCAACAGCCCACAATTATTTTTTAACTGCGTCCACAACCAGCCCGCCCGGTGTTCTGCTTATCACGTATTCACCCCTGTACCTTTTTTGTAAGCCCACGATGACATCTGGCAGTTGATGCTTGAGAATGCCCGGAGCGTACAATCGACTACCCTCGACAATATTCGAATAGTACAGATGGGTCTTGTCTTCTTTTTTCATATCCTCGATCGCGAACGCTACCGTTTGAATCGAGAACTTGATCTGTTGGCGTTCAGTTGCTTCGTTCATTGACTGAAGCATTTGTTTAGACATTGGCATATTCTAGCCCGGATCGCCCCCAAAGAAACCCGCCGAGCGCGAGCCCTCCGGATTCGGCCATGCCCCCTTTCGTGGGGCCCGTTAAACACCCTGGGAACACCATAAGCCCTTATGGACCCTTATGGACCCCCATGGACATCTGCGCGCCGCCCCACATGCGTGCAGGGTCGCTTCGCTCCATGCGGACTTGCACTTTCCGGATCCACGAACAAACGAAAAACTAAAAACTGAACTTTCCAACTCCCCGACTTCTCGATCGCCAGAAAAAGTTTCAGAACTTCCGAAATCCCAGAATCCAGTTTTTAACCAAACCCCCAGGCTTCAAGTCCCTCGAGTGTCCGGGCACGTCCTAGGGTTCTGCGCGGTCACACCACGCGTGGAGGGTCGCTTCGCTCCATGCGGACCTTTTGGCCGGGGTAGGGTAGGTACGAATCCGCGTTCTGCAACTCCTTTCGACCCCCCTATAATGAGTGAAGGTGTAATGGATTTGTAGGG
>Ga0208743_1000210_pt1 | contig 21856 bp, 33 predicted proteins | sample CryBogCBH04Jul08_FD_184615 | JGI IMG/M metagenome (GOLD analysis project Ga0208743, IMG submission 184615) | Freshwater microbial communities from Crystal Bog, Wisconsin, USA - CBH04Jul08 (SPAdes) (version 2) | ecosystem: Environmental > Aquatic > Freshwater > Lake | place: Crystal Bog...
TGATTGATGTCTTGTGTTGGTCCCAGAGTGCAGCTATTTCAGGAGCAGTGTCATAACTCAGCTTGAACTTGTGCATGCGATTGGTCACGTAGTTAATATCACTATAGGCAAATCCATCAGCAATATACCGCAGTGTTTTTTCATCCAGTGCAGCAACTGTGCTCTCTCCCAGCGGTGTATGTGCTGTCAGGCTGCGTTGCATGATCTGCAGCTCTGGCCAGGCCATGCCTGCTGCTGTCAGCAGGTCAATCACCAACTCTATGTCATTCACCTGCATTTCCAGATTGTGGTCAGGCTCTGTCATGACACTGCGTATTTGCTCCAGCAGGACTTTGATCAGCTGTGCTTTGTAAGGTGCCAACACGTGCCGCAACAAACTCACATCAACATCGTGATCATAGTAGAGATCTGCTATGTCCCAGAGCTTGATCAGCACCACTCCCCAGCGCTGATCTTGCATCAGCTCTTCCAGCTCTGCCACTTCTTGATCCAGTGCAGCTTGCTCAGCAGTGGGGGCCTGGCCATTGGCATCCTCATGATCATCCTCATGATCATCTTCGATCAGGTGTATTGCATGTCCCACATCAGCTGCACTGCTGCGAATCATCATATCCTGACCGGGTCTATTGTGCAATTGGCCACCTTCGTCCAGCGAACCATGCGGTTGTGCCCGTCTCCTGGCCGCAAGGTCCCGCTGTACTCTGGCATCAAGTTCAGCTTCATCAGCTGCTATGCTGCGCTTGATGATGAGTAACTCTGGCCACTGTACCCTGCCACGATCCAGCAGTTGTATTGATGTATCGCGCCCCAAGTACGATATCTCAGAATTTCTCATGCTCTGCAGTAGAATTCTAAGTATGGTATGCTTGTAGCGATCCAGCACGGGTGTGACCAGATCAAGATGCAGAGCACTGATAGTATGAACTATCGCAAGGGCATCAATTAGGTGTTGCCAATTGCTGGCATGTTTGAGAGCCTCAGTCAACTGAAGTAATTTGCGCTCTGCCTGGTACACAGTCTGTGCTGCCTCTTGCAGATTTCTGCTGCTGTGTCTAGCATGCTCTTGGTCCAAACTGCGATCTATGATTTGCAATTCTGGCCAGTGGCAGCCCCAGGTTTTCAGTCGCTGAATGGCACCTGAGATGGGTTCATGATATTCGGGTTGCCATTCCTGCAGTGTGTGCAACAGTGCTGTGATCACTGTGCGCTTGTTGCGCTGCAGCAGCGCTGTGATTTCAGGCCACTGATCAGGGTCCAATGCATCTAGGCGATTTAGTACCTTGAAGCAGCCATCCTCACTGTCAATGGTGTCCTGCAGCCAGTCTAGGATTCTAGGCAGAGCTGTGCGCAGCTGTTGATTGGGGTGCTGTGTCCACAGCTGTAATTTTTTCACGGTGCTGCCCAGAATGTCCATTTGATCACGCCGCATGCCCAGTCTCAGAGCCTGCATGATCAGATCTATGCTGTGTGTCATGGTTTGGCAACTCCTGCTAACATGCTTTTTTCCATGGCATCCAGCTCGGGCCAAGGCAGTGCCCATCCCTGTTTCAACAGTTGTGTCACACGCCGGGCCACATGCTCACAGTCAAACACGTTGGCCTTGAGCAGCATCAGCAGACCCCTGATCACTGTGGCCTTGACTGTGTGCCAGTCTGAGCCATGATCTGCAATGCGTGGCAGCCCTGTGTCACCCGTGGCACTGCCTCCCAGGGCCATCCAACGCCTTGCTATTTCATCCAGCTCATACACAGCATATGTTGGTAGCTGGTGGTGCACGTAGTTTAGGAAGCGTTCCATTTCGGGCCAAGGTCCTGTTGTCTGCTCGCGAATCTGCTGGCTTTTCACGCTGATGCTGCGCAGTATCGTATCCAATTCTGGCCAATCAGCCCCCAGCTGCTGCAGGTATTTGATCAGCTGTGTCATGCTGTCTTGATCCATGTAGTTGGCTTCGTGTTTGATCTCATGCAGCAATGCAGACACTATAGGACGTTTATACACTGCCAACTTTGGCCCTAAGTCTGGGATCTGTATTTTGTTTCTGGGATGCAGTCTGTGAAACTCAGACAAGATCCATAGAGAATCAAACAGGGCTATATCAGCATCGTCGCTTGCCAGCCAATCCCACATTGCTGCTAGATGCTCGTTGACCTGTGATTGATCTGGCACATCCCAGTAGTTGTCGCGCATGCCAGTTTCTTGCAACTCAGCTGCCAGCTGATGTGCTTCGCTGGCTGTGTTGAGATCCTGTACTGCTTCTGTGATCTGTGCAGCATCCAAGCTGCGACCAATGACTGCCAACTCCGGCCAAGGGCAGTGCTGTTTGCGCAGCTGCTCATGCATGCGCCTTGCATCAGAAAAATTGTGAGATTTCATATCAGTCAGCAGTGCTCGCATGATGCTGTGTTTGGCCTGTGGATTGGACCACAGTTCTGCACTGGGATTTTTGATGAAATGGATCGCATAGCTATCCTGTTGCACAGCTGCTAGCTGCACCGCAGGGCCGGGATTGTTGATGTAACGGATCGCATATCCGTCCTGTTGCACAGCTGCCAGCTGCACTGCTTCGCTGGGCACAATGCCCGCTCTCAGGATATACTTGATGGCATATCCCAGGTGTTGCACAGCTGCCAGCTGCACTGCTTCGCTGGGCACAATGCCTGCTTTTAGGATTTCTATTATTTCGCTGCCCCTTCTACGCACAGCAGCCAACTGCACAGCTTCGCTAGGCACTATGCCCTGATCAATGATGTGTTTAGTCAGCAGATCATGCGTTTCCACAGCAGCTATTTGTACTGCTTCGCTGGGGTTTTGTATCTGTCTAAAGCGCCAAGGCATGTTGCGGACCGCTGCTATCTGTTGTGCTTCGCTAGCTGTGTTGAGATCCTGTACTGATTCTGTGATCTCTAACGCATCCAAGCTGCGACCAATGACTGCCAACTCCGGCCAAGGGCAGTGCTGTTTGCGCAGCCGGTAATACATGCGTCTTGCATCAGAGTCATTGTGAGATTTCATATAAGTCAGCAGTACTCGCATGATGCTGTGTTTGGCCTGTGGATTGGACCACAGTTCTGCACTGGGATGGTCAATGTGCTGGATCGCACGTCCATCCTGCTGCACAGCTGCCAGCTGCACAGCAGGGCTGGGATTTCTGATGAACCGGATTGCATATGCGTTCTGTTGCACAGCAGCCAGCTGCACTGCGGGGCTGGGATTTTTGATGACCCGGATCACATATCCGTTCTGTTGCACAGCAGCCAGCTGCACTGCGGGGCTGGGATTTTTGATGTAATGGATTGTATAGCCGTCCTGTTGCACAGCTGCCAGCTGTTGTGCTTCGCTGGCTGTGTTGAGATCCTGTGCTGTGGCTTCATACAAGAGGTCATCTGCAGCTAGGCTGCGCTGTATCACAGTCAGCTCTGGCCAATGTATGCCAAGGTCCTGTGCCACCTCTATGTCTACACCCAGTGATATCTTGTCGTTTGCATCGCCACGTGCCATGATCTGCAGCATGTTACGCAGCAGCGTGGTCTTGTGCCTGTGGATCAGCGCAGCTAACTCTGGCCAGCGCACGCCAATGCCCACCAGCATCCATATCTGATTGCAGATTATGGGCAGATACTGTGCCGCATGCAGCTTGCGTTCAAACCATGGCACTGCGTCCAATTTCACTCTGTCAATGGCCTGCACTATGCCTTGGTCATCTAGGCCTAGATTTGCCAATGCATCTATGCCATCTTTCACAGTATAGACACTGACATTGTGCCGCAGCTGGATGCGGAACACCTCTATGCTGTGATCCACCTCCCAGATGTGATCGTCTCCCTCCAATAACTCTGGTCGCACACTGCGCTGTATCACAGCCAACTGATGAAATTTGCTGGGATCTGGACCTGGAGCAGCAGTTGAATCTAAGCTGGGCATGGCAAACCACTGTCCTTGTTGCGTGAGATATTTATGGACGGTGTGCACCAATTGTCACACTTGGTAGATGCGCATCAAATCCAATAGTTCTTCATGGGGGGTGCCTTTGGCTAGATTTTCATCACCAAATGTGCTCAGGGTCATGACCTGTCGCAGACTGAGGCTGGGATTGTTAGCCTTGTAGTAATCCAGTATGGGTTGGCGAGCCCAGTCTGGCACAGCATTCATGCCCTGATTGCGATCATCCTCGCTGGCAAACTGACCACTGTCAATGTGCAGCTGATGCCGAGCCTTGGTGGCCTTGTCATAGACCACAAACAGATTGTCACTGCGATTGTAGTGATCAAACATGTTGTTTTTGCCGCTGGCTGTGCACCAGCGCGTGTTGCGACCTATCCAGTTGGCACTGTCCTGTGTGGTTGGTATGCGTATCCAGCCCTCGGGACCATTGTACACAGTGATCAGTTGTTTTTTGATACGTTCGTCCTCTGCTCGCTGTTTGGCAGCTTGGGCTTCGTCTTGGCTCAGCTCGCGAGGTGCTAGAAACGGTGCTATCACGTCAAACAGATCCTGGAAACTCTTGTATTGATTGATGTCTTTGCGTTCTATCTGACGTTTGTTGGCTTCAAACGTACGCAAGTCATCAGACACTCTGCTGAGATCTTCAGCGCGATTTTCCTGAGGTTTGGTTATCAGCAGCTTGGCCAGCCATGGCATGTAGATGCCATTGCGACTGGGATCTGCTTCACCTATGGCATCAATCAGCTGGTCGAGGTCCTCGGGTTTGCTGAACATTGGTATGCCACGAAATTTGGGACCAAGGTTGTCCTTGATCCATTTACCACGAGCGACCTTTTGGCCCTCGAGGTCCTCCATGATAAAGTGGTCTGGGAATACATCTAGCAGTTTCATAAATTTATTTATCACAGATGTGGTTGACAGCACCACCGACACCTGCTGAGTTGATGTGGTGAATAGTGCAACGCACCTGAGATGCCCAGGCCACTTGAGATTTCAAACACAGCCCTGTGTGGGTGCGCAGCCGTCACCACTACCGAATCACTTGACATTGGCTGGCCCGATGCTATAATGGCCCTGCAAGCAAGGAGCTATGGACCATGCAGATGCTGCGTCGTGAAGATTTCTTTGCAGCCATGACCCTGCTGAACCATCCCCGTGTCAATCCATACCAGGGCTCAGTGGAGCTGCGGATCCTGCAAGCGGGTTCGCTGTGGGTCACAGTGATCATGTCTCCACAACAGATTGCCACCCTGACTGCTGCGGGCATTGCTGTGGGTCAGTGCTGAACAGGGTTGACAAGCTGTACCTGTGTGTTATAGTTGGTCATCAAGCAGGGAGTAGACAACATGTCGTTGACTGTCATCACCTCAAAAGACTCTGTGATCCAGCTGGACGAACTTGAGGCTGCTGTTGAAGGCATCACTGACAGTGATGCTCAGCACTGCGATCATCACAACCCACTGCGGACGCTGCTGAAGGAGATGCAAGACTATGGAGTTGAAACACTGGTGCGATACGATTACTTCACCGATTACATCAAGGAGCTGATCGAGGATTGCGATCTGCCCGATAACCTAGCTCCTTATATTGTCATTGACTGGGAAAAGACTGCGCTCAATTGCCAAGTAGACTGGATTGAGTTTCAGTTTGAGTATATTACCTACTGGGGTCGTTGACATATCAACCGCGTGAGATCAACAGCTAGAGGAGACCACAATGGCCAACTGCTGTGCCAATCGAGTTGCTTTCAGCCACAGCGACACTGACATGATTGGTCGAGTGGCCACTGCGATCACCACAGGACTGTTCTCTGATTTCCTGCCCTGTGATGACACTGACAACTGGCCCGAGTGGAATTGTCAACACTGGGGTACCAAGTGGGATGTCAAGCAGCCTCAGACAAAGCCGGTTGACAGGTTTTTGAAAACCCTGTAAGTTGGCGTTGTGAGCAAGGACAATGGGCCCAGATGGAGATGAAAAACATGTTGGACTATGCCGCACAATATCGCCGCGATTATTCTTCGGGCGTGCCAAGTTATCTTATTATTCCTACTGCTGTCAAACAGGTAGAAACCCTCAAGAACCTCTTGGCTGAAATTATTGCCAGCAATAGTGATTTTGCCAACGAATATGAGACTGCGATTGAGCACATCACGGCTTTTCTTGAGGAATTTGGCTTTAGAGTTGACTGAAAAACCGGTTGACGGCTTTCTCAAGGCCTGGTAAGATGGCTTTATTGGCAAGGGCAATGGGCCCGGATGAGGAGCAAGACCCATGTGGCTGGCAGTTATTGTGAACTATGACAACGAGGTTGTTGAGTGGGAGGATAAACTGATCCTCGGACTCTACAGCACCGATGAACAAGCAGTAGAAGTTCTGTTGGAATATTATCGCAAGGAAGCAATTCGCATCAAACCGGAAGTAGAACTAGCCCGCCAGCGGCATCCCGGGGTCAATTTCTTTGATGCTGAAAACATCGTTGCCGAGCCGGGTGGCAATGGTGTTGTTGATGTTGGATCGTACCATGGGAATGGTGAGTTTCATATACTTGCCAAGGCAATCTTTTTGAATCCTGACAATTTGATGGAAATGGCCATTTGACAGTGCAGGAAAAAGGCCCAACACCGTGGTTCGACAACTGCACAGGCCACTGTGACAGTGAACCCCATACATGTGATTGTGATTTCATGAATGGCCGCCAGGTGTTTCTAACAGAGCGACAACGAAAGAAGATTGAGAAGGATTATTATAGTCTCTCACCTGACAATCCCCAACGCCCAAAAACTCCAAGCCCTTATGAGCCATGGGTTGTAGAAACTTGGCGTGAAGAAAGTAAGAAAAATGGCTACAAAAAAGTTGCAGATAGTTTCCGAAAAAATCTATCAAATGCCTTTGAGACCTGAAAACCCAGTTGACATATTAAAGATACACTATTGCTATTTGGCATGAGGAGTGAATAAAATGATAGTGAATCGCAATCGCGCGAAAGTGGTAGAGGAAAAAGGTGAATTTTCCATAGAACAAAATGAAACACTAGGACAAATTCGAGATTATTTTGACCGACTTATCCGTCTTTGTGGTAAGGACAGCAGGGTACTATATTGTTCTGATTATGTAGGGGAGGGTGCTATATGTTGGAAAATTAATTCCACGCGTGATGAAACAGATGATGAAATGGCAAGTCGCATTGCCGATGAAGAAAAATCCAAAAAACAGTGGGACCAGATTCACAATATTCTTGCAGCAGAACGCCGTGAGTACGAGCGACTAAAGGCAAAATATGGTTGACGGATTTTTGAAATCCCTGTAAGATAGCTTTGTGGACGGGGGAGTGCGGGAGATGGTTGACATAGTTTCTCTTGTTTGATAGCAGCTAGTTCTAAGATCATGATGAAAGCAAGTGGGTGATATGTCAGACAGTTGCGACAGGTGATACATTATATCACCTGTCGCTTTTTGGCAACCGGAACTGTAATTTCCAGTCCATCTACCCCAATCAATCCATCTGAATTCCAATAGAATCCAAGGGATCGATTTGGCAAATGATTAAATCGAGTCGGCAAATCACAAAGTTTGACTTTGTGATTCATGGCTGCATTCAAATCTGCATTGGCTGTAAATTTACATCCCTTACAAACGAACAACTCACCACGGCGACTTGACTTATGCACTAAACCGCAATGACTGCATCTCTGTGATCGATATGCGTTGCTTTGTTCAACCAAGCGGACACCGCCGAGTTGACAAGCCTTGGTCATTGCTGTTCTTATCTCTTTGTGAGCAAAGCTTTGAAGATATCTTGAAACCCTCTTGCCTTTGCCCATATGACGTAATTTCTCTAAATTAATCTGCTTGATACCAACCAAGTTCAATTGTTTGATGCTCCAGTTGATATAATTTGTTCTGTGTGCTTGTGCTTTGGCAAAAGCCCTACTGCCTTTGCGTTTTTTTGATAGTTTTTTACAAATGGATGCAAGATTATGGCCGTGTATATCTGCGGGTGTCACCTGTCCATCACTCAGGGTAACACAAGTCCTCATTCCTTGGTCAGCGCCTTCAATATATCCTGTTGTCTTTTGCTCTACTTGGATATCAAATCTAACATTGACATGCGATTTATTCAATAGAAAACTGGTTTTTTGTTTTCCTATACCAGATAAACTATTGAAATGTTTGGTTCTTTTAACAGGTATTGCTATTTTGCCATATTGCTTGCCAATAGAAGAAATCACAACCACTGCGTCAAATAGGTTAGTTTTCTTTGTTTCCCAATTGGCACAGATGGAATTCAACTCAGGTAGTACCATATTGGTTTTTGGCTTTTTCAACTTGCTAACCAAACGATCATATTTTGATTGTAGTTTTGCTGCCGGTTTTCCCGCCCGTTGTTCTCGTTTGACTATGAATTGTGTTTTGCCTAACTTCTTTACTCGAGCACTGACCATACCACATGCCTGCGTTGCTGCGCATTTGAGTGCTCGGGCTGACAGATTGGTTTCAAATGGTTTGACTTCACTTGCGATGAACTTTGGTACCCGGTATTTTTGTTTGTCAATTGCACACTTGATCCACAAATAATCCACATAAAACGCCATAGCCTTCCTGTATTCAGCAATAAACAGGGCAAGATTATCTTGTTTGCCTGTGTTTGCCGCTTCCAGAGAGATTTTGGACGAAAGAATCATAAAATTATTTATACAAGTAGTTGAAAATGCACTATTAACTGTTAAAAATATGCTATATTCATTAAACGGATTCGACACAGTCAACTCCCAGGGTTGGCCCTGTCATGTGAGTTTTGACCATGACCTGGGTGAAGCAGTTCCTTCGGGCATGGACTTTGCTCACTATCTTGTTGAAAAGAGTTTGGATGAGATTGACAGTGGCGGTCAAGGCCTGCCCAAGAGTTTTGAGTATCGTGTTCACAGTGCCAATCCAATTGGTGCTGAAAATATCCAAGCACTGCTGCAGAGGTACCTGCAGCTGATTCGCCAGGTATGACCAAACTGCCCCGCGGTGTTGCCGCAGCACCATGTCAATCTACAATTTCACTACGAACCTGCAACAGCTGGATCAGGTTTTGGCCCGCTGTGGTGAATCCATACCAGCAGGTTCTGCTGTGATGTCAACCAGAAAAACACTTCACTGCCACAGCTGGATCCAGTTGACACCGCGGCGGACGCTGTTATACTAGCAGCACAACAGCAGGAAGCAGCAGATGTCAACGACCCCTATGACTGATTTGATCATTCAGCAGAGCAACGCGCTGTTGGAGGTCTATCGTGACGCACTGTCCGAATATCAAGGCCAAAATCTTGAACTGCTGAGTCCGGACGACTGGCACACCATTGAATCGCTGCGCAATGATATTGCAGTTCAACAGCAGTTTCAGCGACAGTTTGCCGCAGGCGACCTGGGCAGTATGGTTCAGTATTGGATCAAAGAACTTGTTGACCAGGTGTTGGAAGCCGAAGTCACGGACCAATACCAATCCAACGTCTAGACCCTGTGAAGATTTGTGGTTGACAAGATCAGCAGCCGTGCTAGCATGTGTGGTCAATTGAAACTCAAGGAGCAGCAGATGTTTGATATCGACTCGGTGGACCTTCCCAAGTGGCCGCAGATGATTGTGCGTGGTCTGCCTGTTTCAAAGGAGCAGGCGGACGATATCATCATCCGCACTGATATTTTCTGGCGACATCATGGCAGCAACGGCAACAATCACGACTTTGAACGTGCTGTCTGTGCCGCTGTTGGTGTGCCACGGGTAGAATATAACAATCCAAATCATGATTGGGACCAATACTATCAGGATTGGGACCAGTTCTACGCCACAATCGACTATTGTTCGACAAACTATGTTGAAAATGATTGGATTTCCTGCTGCTTTGCCGGTGGTCCTCATGGCTGGTGTCATCCAGATGGCACTATTCTCTTCAATGACAATGTGGGCAAGTGGCCCGTGGCTGCAGACATCTTGGCAGATTGGCAATTGATTGCGCAAAAGTGGCCATTTCTTGACCTAGAAGTTGCTCTTATGAGTGGTGAAGGTTGTGAGGATAAACGTGAATGTTTGATGGTCATCACTGTCAAGGACGGTGTTCCCACAGCACTGGGCCCTGACTACCCTGTGTTTGAACGGTTTGGTCTGAGTCTTTCAACTGAAATTATTGCTGGGAATTCCATCCAGCCGTTGATTGATTATATCACAGTGCGTAGGGATGATAATTCCCGTGAAAATAGTTTCACTGTGGATAAGATTGTTGATATGATTCGATTGTGCTGAGATATCCGTTGACAGGGTTTTGAAAACCCTGTAAGTTGGAGTCGTGAGCAAGGAGAGAAGTAGCATGGCTAGCATCACGCGGGAGCGGATTATCAAGGTTTATGATGATGCCATTGGTGACCACATTTATGTTGGTCCCGATGCTGATGCGCTGGACCTTGTTGAGTTGCGATACGTTGACCCCATGGGAACGATTATTGATCGAATCACTGCCAACAGGGAAATGATGATTGCGGTTGCCAAATCAATTCTTGAACTCTATGACAACCAGTCGGGCCACGGGCTGTGATCCCAAAAAAACCGGTTGACAGATTTCTCCCAGGCCTGTAAGATAGCTGAGTGAACAGAGGAGCTGCACCGATGGCTGTGAAACGCAATCGCAAAATGATCCGGACCTTGTTGACAAAGTTCCATATCGATGACCTCACTATCGGAGAGGGTATTGCCCTGTTCAACGAGTATCTCCAAGCCTATGGCGATGCCGCTGTCTTCGACGCTTGTGATTACGCCGACAGCGGTCATATTGCAATTTATCAGTGCCATCTGGAAACTGATGAGGAAATGGCTGAACGTATTTGTGAAGAAGAAAAGTGGGAACGGCAGCCCGGTGAACAAGACCGTGCTGACTATGAGCGACTCAAGGCAAAATTTGGTTGACGCATCCGCAGGGCATGCTATAGTGTGGTTATAGAAGCAGGAGACCGACCATGGCTGTGAATCGCGAACGCAAGACTATCAGTGCCTTCACAGGCAGCAGTTTGAATCTCGAATACGATACGTTGAAGGCTGCGGCTGAACGGCTCCAAGAGCTGATCAGCCTGTATGGAGAAGATGCAGAGCTTCGCATGCGTGGAGAAGACTATGGCGACAGTGAATACCTCGCTGTGTACCAAAACCGGTTGGAGACTGACAAGGAGATGGCCACGCGTATTGCCGATGACGAAAAGTGGGAACGGCAGCGCGGTGAACAAGACCGCGCTGACTATGAGCGTTTGAAGGCAAAGTTTGGTTGATGGCTTTATTGATCCACCGAGTGGCTGGATCTTGGCCTGCCTTTTAAAGGACTTGGCCTGCCTTTATTTGCAATAGATATTTTCTGCTTGGCTTCTTCAGAATGAGGCTTGCCTGGCTTGCCTTTATTGTGAGCTGGCTTGCCTTTATTGTGAGCTGGCTTGCCTTTTCTATCAATAGACATTTTTTGCTTGGTTTCTTCTGAGTGAGGCTTGCCTTTATTGTGAGCTGGCTTGCCTTTATTGTGAGCTGGCCTGCCTTTTCTATCAATAGACATTTTTTGCTTGGTTTCTTCAGAATGAGGCCTGCCTTTATTTGCAATGGATATTTTTTGCTTGGTCTTTTCAGAACAAATGATTCCGGAACAACCTTCACCGCCATCAGTTAAGTTTCGCAATATACCAGTATGATTATCCTTGCGGCCATACCAACGAATATATCTGCGCTCCAGGGCAAGAGCGCCAAGTTCCGATAGGTTGGTTTCAAGAAACACTATTCTAGATTTATCTTTGGGAACTGGCAGTTTGCCATGTTTAACAAACGCTCTATTATCTCTACCCTTGCCGATATAATAAGGGGTTGCATCTTTTCTAAGATAGCAGTATACGTAATAGTTATAAATACTCATGCTGAACTTTCCTTCTGGGTTTAGAGTCTGTGGAGCGCCAACTCGCGACAGACACTTTTATTTATATAATATGCCCACGTGGGCTAACGACAGGGACAGGCGAATGGTTCGCGAATGTGTGAGAGTTATTCTTGGACTTGGAACGGTTGTAGTTGTCTCCAGCATTATTGGAATTGATTATCCACTGGTTCTCATGGCACTGGCAGAATCTTCAGGAAACAAGTATAACATTCCTGTGATGACTCTGGAAAATGATGGTCGGCAGATTTCCTACAACTTTAGGTATTGATAATCTCAAAAAACCTGTTGACGGATTTTCAAAAACCTGGTAATGTAGCTTTATGGAAGGGCAATGGGGCCCAGATGGAGATGGCACAATGGCTCACTCGGTTGAATACATCCGCAACCTGCTGCGTTCAAACGATCGGGCCGTGGCGGTGCTGTTGGCTGTGATGTTGCTGTGCCAGCAGTGGCACAGCATGCTGCTGCAGCATGAGATCCACATTGTGCAGCAGCAGGTCAGCGATCTCTTGATCACACTTCACAGCATGGATTAGTGCACAACAGGGAGCATGTGACATGAGCGGCGGCTACTTCAACTATGATCAATATCGCATTGGACAGATAGCTGACGACATTCAGCTGCTGATATCCAACAATGACAGCACTGAGTTGAACCAGTATGGCGACTGCATTGGGCAGGGTCACAGTCCAGAGATCATCCAGCAGTTTCGTGATGCTGTTGTGGCTCTGCGGCGTGCACAGATCTATGCACAACGCATTGACTGGCTGATCAGTAGTGACGACGGGCCCGACAGCTTTCTGCTGCGGCTGGCAGAAGACCTACAGCGTGGACAGGTTGGCTGACATGCAGTCAGTCAATGCACGCTGGCAGATCCGCACCAAGAACCGGCTCACAGGCGATGTGCTGCACACCACTGAGATGCCACAGCTTTTGATGGCCATGAGAGGATTGCCTCGCTATGAAAGCTGCATGTTCCGGGCTGAGGGCAGCAGTGATGTGCTGGACAGATACACAACTCGTGATCAAGCCAGGCAGGGACATGCGCTATTGGTAGAACAGCTGCTGAACTCACATTAGGGATCGCAGATCCTTGTGACTGACGAGCGTTTGGTGGGCTAGACCGCAGAGCTGGACAAATATGGCATAGGCTGATTTGCACAGCCCGCTGGCATGTGCAGGATATTGGTTAGGTATTTCTACGCTGTGAATAGCACTGTGTAGGTTGAATCTCAGGCTGTCTTGGCCATGTTGACAGCACTGCCATCTGGTGCGTAACATAGCTTAACCAAAATCACAAGGACTCACAGCACATGGACTCCATAGCACAGCAGAGGTCCAAGGCCAAGTACCGCATTACCAACAACTGGTTTTTGAACAGCGAACCAAGTCTTGGTATCTTGGTCAACAAGTATCAATTGCGTAACCGCAGTGAATTCAATGTGCTGGAAATTGGCAGCTATGAAGGCATGAGCACAATTTGGTTCTATCACAATCTACTGGCTGGCACACAGGGAGAAATCTACTGTGTGGATACCTGGCAGGGTGGACATGACAATCAAGACGTTGACTGGCCGCAGGCTGAACTGAATTTTCATCACAACATCAAAGAATTCAGCAATCGTGTGACTGTGATCAAAGGCACCAGCTGGGACGGTCTGGTGAGCCTGCAGCATTTGAAGCACCACTTTGATCTGGTGTTTGTGGATGGCAGTCATTTGGCACATGATGTGCTGAATGATCTGGTTCTGAGCTGGCCATTGATCAAACCAGGTGGCTTTGTGTTTTGTGATGACTATCTCTGGGGTGCAGAACATGCAGATCCCTGCTGGAGTCCCAAGCAGGGTGTTGACTCATTTGTGCACACCTATCGCAGCCAACTGTTGCCGGTGACTGGTCTTGACAGCTATGTCAGCTGCTGGATCAAACGCCGCACTGCCTACTATCGGCCCAGTGACAGTCCTTGGCATAGGCCAGAGTTGGACAATGTCGCAACAGTCACTGGTGATCGGCACCAGCAGGAGTCAACAGTCAATGCCAAAACTGCTTGACAACTGATGATGAAATGGTCACACGTATTGCCGATGACGAAAAGGTGGCACGTATCCGTGCTGACTATGATCGACTCAAGGCTAAGTTTGGTCGACGGCGTTTTCACTACAGACCTCGGAGCACCTCATGGTGGAATTCAGCATCTTACAGGGCATGAGCATCAGCGAAATCTGGGGCTGTGAACCAGGCAGCGATCAAATCATCTTTGCCACCGCTGAGGGTAGACGCTTTCGCCTGTGTCATCACCAGGAATGCTGTGAGCATGTGACAGTTGAAGATGTGTGTGGCGATCCCAGCGACATCCTCAAATGGCCCATCTATTGTGCTGAGGAACGTAGTTCAGCTGGTCCCGAGGGCCACGACTCTGCCACTTGGACCTTCTATCATCTCAGCGGTGTGGGTGGCTCACTGGACATACGCTGGCTGGGCACCAGCAGTGGTTATTATTCTGAGAAAGTTGAATTTGAAGAAATTGATCCCAACCCCTAGAAACTGTTGGCAAGTTGGTCTGTGTGTGCTATGTTGCTGCACAAGCTGAGGAGTGACACATGCCCCGCGCTACAAAGCACACATCTCGCACTGCCAAGACACAGCCCACAGTGGATCAGACCATGGTCCTGGAGCTGATCACCGCAGCCTGGCAGCTGTATCGCCAGCAGGGTTGGGCCAATCGTCCCAACCGCAACGTGGTCATGGATCCCATTGTGGCTTTGGACACAGTGGATGAACACAGTGCGTGTGCCGGTGATGTGATGGTGCCCTCACTGTATGACACAGTGCTGCAGAATGTCATGTGCCGCTTGCATGCAGATCATGCTGCACCGCAGCTGCTGCTGGACATCAGCCACAGTGTGCGCGATGCAGCTGCTGCCGATCGCACGGCATTGATCATGGATCATGTCATGCGTCAGCTGCAGGATGATCACAACGAGTTTCGTGCCAAGATCGCTGGGCTGCTGCATGAACCCCATGTGCGTTATCAGGACATCAAGATACTGTGTTATTTCACAACCATGGCAGATGCCATTCGCAGCCGCCAGCAGTGTGACCTTGTGGTTGATGCTGCACGCAACGCCACACTGGCCCCTGTGAACCACACTGTGGATGTCACAGTGCAGATACTCAGTGTGCGTTACAATCAAAATTTCAGCACCCACGACCACAGGGCCATCACTGAGGATGGCTGTTTGGTCAGCTTCTTTCAAAAAACTCGGCTGGCAGCTGAAAGTCATGTGCATATTGTGGGACGTGTCAAAGCGCACGGCACCAGCTACCGTAGGCCAGACCTTGCGGAAACCAGGCTGGTCCAAGTGAAAATCATCAATGATCTCAAAGGTCAAACAGCTGCTTGACAGCATGCAGCTGCTGTGTTATGTTGAGTCATAAATAACTGCGCAGACACACGAGGCATGTATGAAGATCCATGAGGTCACTCAGTCCAGCGATCAGCAGCTGTTTGAACAGCTGAATCAGGACAACCACACTGGTTACGCAACCCAGGATTTGGTCAAGGTGGTGCGCCAGCACCAGTCGGGTCAGTGGAGCCAGAGCATGACAGGCGACCAGCTCATGGATCAGCTGCGGAAGATTGCCAATGGCAGTTGAATTCAAAGTCTGTGCTTTGTTCCTAGAGACGTTTGGCAAGCATCCAGAGGTATTGAGTAAACTTGACGAGTTTAGAAAGCAGAAATCTCGTGATCCGCTGATGGCTTTTGGCTCCAGTGACAAGAGCTTCACACGTGGCACTCCCATTGCCGAGCAGTTGCCCAAGCTGCGCAAGGCCCACCTCACGCACGACATCAGTGTGCTGTATGACATCAGCGGTCGAAACCCCACCATAATCAAGCTGTATGCTGTGCTGAGCCATGATGAGAGCGGCACCGGACAGCCAGTAAACATACGACTACAGAAAGGCATAGCCAGGCAGCTGGCCAATCAACAGTTTGACTCCTAGGGCCGTCTGCCTGCGCAGTTGACAACTGCGCACAGCTGCGCACAGCTGTGCTACACTGAGACATCAACCACAGAGATCACGCACATGCACAATCAACAAGTGATACTGACAGATGTGGACGGTTGCATCTTGAACTGGGAATGGGCTTTTGAGTGCTGGATGGCAGAGCATGGGCACAGGCTGCAGCCAGATCATGCCAGTGCCTATGACATGGGTACACGCTATGGCATCAGTGCTGACGACATCAACAAACTGATTCGCACATTCAATGAAAGCGCTGCCATAGGCTTTCTTCCTGCTCTGCGCGATGCCACCTATTACATCAAGCTTCTACATGAGAAGCACGGTTATGTGTTTGACGTGGTGACCAGCCTCAGCACCAATCCCTACGCACAGAAGCTGCGCAAGAAAAACATGCGCAAGCTGTTCGGTGAGACTGCGTTTCGCAAGTTCAAGTTCCTCGCCACAGGCGCTGACAAGGATGCTGCACTGGCACCTTACAAGGACAGCGGTCTTTGGTGGATTGAAGATCGCATAGAAAATGCAGAGCTTGGTCACAGCTTGGGCATGAAGAGCTTGCTCATGGCGCATGGTCATAATTACACTTATGAACATCCTGAGATCCGGGTGGTCAGGGATTGGTCTGAGATCTATGAGGTAATATTGGCCAATGAGCAACAATCTTCCTAGAGCAGCGGTAATACTGCGAGGACATGTGCGCACATGGTCAGTCGCAGGGCGGCACAACGTTCAAATCCTACGCAGATATTGCCATGACCTGCATTGGTATGTGAGCCTATGGGACTCTGATTCTGCTGATATCAGCAGTATAATCCAACTGTTGTCGCCTGATCCAATCATATTTTCTGAGATGATCAAACCATCTAGCTGCCCAGCTGAAGTTTACAATCCGTTGCATGGTCCCAGTTGGCAGTCACACAGATGCGATGCGGCCAAGATAAAACAAGAAAAGTCTCAGGGTTGGTATTACGACATGATAATAGATACCAGACCAGACATATACATAGACCTACAATCAGTGCTGCCCGCGATTAAACCACACACAACCATGGTGGCAGGAATTGGTCCCAGCTGGGTAGATGGGCAATCTCTGGGCATGGCCGATCTGCTGTTCATGTCAGATACGCACACTCACAGCAAGCTCTGTCAAAGACATCTGAGATCACTGGATAGTCACACTGACACACATGTCAAGCTGTTGAGATACTGCGATTCAGCTGATATCAATGTGGAGCAACTACCATTTGGCACAGCTTTGATAAGACCTAATCTACAGAGTCATCTGATGGCGCAGGGCCTGGGCATACCAAAGTCTCTGTCAATGGTTAGAGATTTCAAGCAGAGCTGGCAGGACAGCGATCGAGCCGACAGACTGAAAGACTGTGTAGCAGCTGGCATTGATCCAGCCGACTATTCAGAATCCTATCATCTGGGCCCTGTGCAGTGATGCTGAGCATCACTGTGCATGCTTCTGGATTGAGCAAGGTGCGGGGGACAGAGCCAGGATCATATCAAGCCACAGACTCTGCGGTGTCTTTGTATGGTCATAACTACACTATGTCCTGAGATCAGTGTGACAAAGATTGGTCAGAAATATAGGCAATCGTACTAGCGAGTGAGAAGTGATAGCATTAACAGGTCACACCAACGGCATCGGTGCAGAGATAAACAGCCGGATTGGATCTCAGTGCTTGGGATTCAGCCGCAGCAATGGGTATGATATCACTACCTCAGCCAGCAGGCGTAGGATCATTGATCAGGTCCAGCACTGTGACATTTTCATAAACAACGCACATGCCGCATATGGACAGGTAGATCTGCTGATAGAGCTTTTTCAATCATGGAAGGATCAACCGCGTCTCATAGTAAATGTTGGCAGTAGGATCGCAGAAGCTAATCTGCCCAGCCATAGGCTGCATTTACTGCAGTATTCAGCACAGAAGAAAGCACTGAAGACCACTGTGGCTGAGATACAGGGATATGCCTGTAAGCCAGAGTATGTGTGGTTTGGATATGTGGGCACTCCAAGGATACTGGCCAAGTATCCACATTTCACAGAGTCTGATTACATATCCGTGGCTGCAGCAGCCGACATCATCTTGCAGCCAGTGTGGGACTATCTCAGAGGAAAATCTGTGGCATCAGCCAGTTGATAGCGTCTGGAATCTAGCCAAAAGCCAGTTATTCATGCGTAAATACCATCATGATATGTTTGTTAGGCAGCAGCTTTAGTCGTGGCGCACATGGTAGCGACCTCGACAATCATAGCACATATGTGCACAACTTGATACACAGGTCATTGGACATACCTGTGATCAATCTCAGCATTAGCGGACATGGTTCAGAGATATACACTGACGCATATGTCTATGCCTGTAGAAGGTATAAACCCAGGGTAATCATAGCTGAAATTTGGTACGATCGTACCTATCGGTGGCTTTGGTTGCCCACTGCCAGTACCAATGAGTCTGGCCAACAGACCATAGATGAGATCTATGCCGGACAGTTTGCTGAGGGCTACAATGACGGCCTCGTGCAGGATAACAAGCAAATATGGCAGCACAAGATCTTCGGTGTACCTGCTGATTCAAGGGCTGAACGTGATTACTGGCAAGGAATTTTCAAAACCAGCGACCTACAGCATCACGATCTGCCCAAATTGTTACAGATGTATGAAACTCTGGCAGTGTATTGTGATCATGTATGGCCAATGACGCTGCGCACCATCAGGAGATTCATGAATCTAGAGGCCCTAAGCCAGTTGGTTGGAGTCCCTGTGTTGTGGTGGACCTATCTTGATAAACCCATGTTCCGAAAATTCACTGATCAGCTGCCTGTCGAACGGCACCTCAACACTTGGTCAGGCATCAACACTGGTGTTTGCGAGTGGGCAGGCCAACAACTCCACGGTCAGCATCTGGCAGATAGTGTCCATCTTACTACTGCTGCCAATGAGTTGGTATTGTCACAGTTGACCATACCGTGGTTACAAAACTGGTTTGATCATCACGAGGCCTAGCGGCCGGGCAGAGATTTAATTTGATCCTGCGAACCTGACAGCTGATCGCTGCTGGCATCTGGCCAAGCATAGATGTAACCACCAGCAAAGTCACGAACCACCAGAAACTTCATACCAGGAACCTTGTACACCAATGTCTGTGCGTTGTAGCCAGGGATGGTGTCCCCAAAGTCCATCTCAGCTGAGTCAACCTTTTGCGCATTGGTCTTGAGCCACTGTGCCACACCACTGACTTCGCGGTCGCTGTTGGGACCCTGCCCACCCAGATTGGCCACTAGGCTGATCTCTTCGATTGGTGTGTCAGTGAAAGCTCCCATGGTAGCACGGCCCATTGCACGTATGGGACGCTGCATGTAGCCTGGTAAGTTCTTGATCTGATGCCACTCTGGATTGATGGCACTGGGACCGCTGGCTGCTATGGCCTTGTTGATCAGCGCAGGCACTGCTGACGACGACGGCTCTGGAGTCATTTCCTCATGATCCACATCGCCGGGCAGTTCTGGTTCGTTGGCAATGGCATCCGCTGGCACGTCGATGCGTCCCATCATGTCGCGCATGGCATCAGTGCTGACGACATCAACAAACTGATTCGCACATTCAATGAAAGCGCAGCCATAGGCTTTCTTCCTGCTCTGCGCGATGCCACCTACTATATCAAACTGCTGCATGACAAGCATGGCTATGTGTTTGATGTGATAACCAGCCTCAGCACCAATCCCCACGCACAGAAGCTGCGCCGCAAGAACCTGTGCAAGCTGTTTGGTGAGACCACCTTCCGCAGATTCAAATTCTTGGCCACAGGAGCTGACAAAGATGCTGCGCTGGCTCCATACCGAGACAGCGGCATGTGGTGGATTGAAGACAGATATGAAAATTATCAGCTGGGACTGCAGCTGGGACTGCGATCAATCCTGATGCAGCATGGACACAACATCAATCAATCTGTTGCAGGCGGCCACATTGTGAAGAATTGGGAACAGATCCACGATCTCATCGTGGCCAACCAGTGACAGCCCATGCAGGCAAGATCAACCTTGCCTGTTACCTCAAGCGACGAGTGGGCTGACCCAGCTGTGCGGCAGCAGTTCTGCTGGTGTTGGCACTGCCACCACCGCCAATCGAGTCTTGGTCAGGCCATGCATAGATATAGCTGCCTGCAAAATCCTTGACCAAGAGAAAACGCATGCCATTGCTGCGATAGAACGCAGTTTCAGCAGTGTACCCAGGCATCACAATGTTGAAGTCAATGTGCGCATTGCCTACCTTGGTCCCATGTGTTTTGATCCAGCCAGCCACACCGTTAATCTCACGTTCACTGTTGGGTCCCTGACCACCCAGATTGGCCACCACACTGATGTCTTCGATCGGCGTATGAGTGAACTGGCCAAACACAGCACGTCCCAATGCACGTATGGGGCGCTGCAGATAACCAGGCAAGTGCTTGACCTGGTGCCATTCTGGATTCACAGCCTGAGGATCAACCTTGGCCACAGCACGCTGGATCAGCGCAGGCACATTGCTGGACGTGACTGGCTGTGCTGTATCTAGGTCGCGACCTGTGGGCAGTTCTGGTTCCTGTGCCAGCACATCACTGGGCAGGTTGAGCCTGCTGATCATGTCACGCATTTAGTCAGTGGCTGTGATCCTGCTGGTGGCAGCTGCTGTGCCAGCAGCTCCAGCCTTGCGCAGCTCTGGTGGCTCCGCACTGGCAGCAGGAGATTTGGCTCCCGTGGGTGATGCAGTTGTGGCCAGTGGCCTGCCGGATGCGGGCTCGTCAAACACCGTGTCCCAGTTGATCTGGGATCTGTTGGGTTCTTGGAACTGACGTGGATCCTGTGTGCGTTCTGGAGCACTCTATCTCCGTGGATCGCGTGGTTCCAGAGCTTCTAGCAAAGGCAGCAGTGATTTGATTGGTTTCTTGCGCATGAAACTATTTATGCTAGGCCACAACGTCACAGGCCCAGCGCGCTGCGTATGTCAGGCGGCTGCCAGTCTGAGGGCTTGAGAATTTTGCCATCCTCGCGTCGCAGGGCCTTGCCCTGGACCAGCTTGGCCATGTTGGACTCATGCACTGCAGCAAACACCCTGTCCAGCGGTATGCCATAGACCACAGCTGTGCCGCAGGCAATATAGATCATGTCTGCCAGTGCATCTGCCACTTCCACTAGGTTGTCTTGAGTCTCAGCAGCAAGATATTCTTCCCACTCCTCCTGCAGCAAGCGCATGCGGAGACTGCGTTGATCCGCATCAGCAAACGCAGGCACTGTGCCACGCGGTAGGTCAAATGCCTTGTGAAATTGGTCAACACTGGCAAACATGTCCATGATCAGCGCACCTTGGCTGGAAAGATATAGCGATAAGTGGCCACACCAGTGTGCAGTGTGATCTGAATCACACCCTTGGTGCTGAAGCTCATCTCGCAGTCTGCAGTTTCACTCAGCTTCAGCACCGTCATGATCTGTGCGATCTTCCACTTGTGCACAGCTTCAAAACTGTCAGTAAGGTCAGTGGCAAACACCACACCGCCTCGCTGACTGGCAGCATCCTCCTCACCAATGTAGAATTTCAACACACCATCAGCAATGCGAGGAATGAAGTACTGTTCATAGGCACCCAGACCTGCACTGGCCCAGGCAAACTGCTGAATATTGGCCTTGCTGGGCTTGATAGTCACATCCCACTTGGGTTCCATGAACTTGGGCTGATCGGGAATCAGCTGCTTGGCCATGAAGCGATAGTTGATGTAGCTTTTGCTCTTGTTGGTATAGCCCAGCTCGCACGGCACCTGTTCACCGTTTTTGCTGTCGTATTTGATCTCCACGCGACTGTCTTTGCTGGCAAACTCGCTGTCGCTGGCAATGTGACTCAGCAGACTGAGATTGCTGAGACCAAACTCGCCGTTCATTTCAGCAATGGTCTTG
>Ga0208743_1000220_pt1 | contig 21546 bp, 26 predicted proteins | sample CryBogCBH04Jul08_FD_184615 | JGI IMG/M metagenome (GOLD analysis project Ga0208743, IMG submission 184615) | Freshwater microbial communities from Crystal Bog, Wisconsin, USA - CBH04Jul08 (SPAdes) (version 2) | ecosystem: Environmental > Aquatic > Freshwater > Lake | place: Crystal Bog...
CCCTATAATAATACTATACACCCCCCTTCCTTAACCCCCACACCCGTGAAGCGCGCACAGCGCGCCGCTCGCCTTTCTGAGGATTGGAAACCGAGGGAGTTTGAAGCGGAGAGCGTGGAGCTGGAGAAGTTTCGGGACTGGGCTCGATCGGCTCCAGGTCAGAAGGGCGTGAAAGCCGATTGGGATGCGACCTGGCGAAACTGGATGCGGCGTGTGCGCGAACAAGGGAACGTGACGGCCTTCACCCCCAAGGCGAAGGAACGGGATCTGCGAAACGTCCCCGACCACGTTCTCTCGGCGGACGATTATTGGAAGAAGAAGCGTCAGTTGAAGGAGGGTGTGCGGTAGACGGGCTGTGGAGCCCGCCTGACCGCCTTGCGTGGGGTGCCCGCTACTAGGGTAGCGCGTGGGGTTCTGAAGCGGTCCTGACGGCCTTTGCGGCGATATGGTTCACCACGTCGGCTTCGGTCCAAACGTCGGACGGCGTTAGGTCTCGGCCTTGGGACTGGCACCACCCTTCCCATAGGACTGGGTTTACCTGGGCGCAGGGTTCCAATCTCGGCCATCCCTTCTCGGCTTTCAACTTTTCGGCCAGGAGAGCGGCGGTCAGGATTGTATATTCGCGCGTGAGCTGGGCGCGCTTTTTGTGTCCCATGACGGCTTTGGCAAGCTCGGCTTTCACGGCGGCTCGACGTTCGGTGAGTGTCATGCTCCGTTCTCCCGATCTGTAAGGGCGCGCTTCTTGGCAAGGCCGCCCAGCTTTCCGGCTTTGGACGCCAGGTCTGTATTGACTGAGAAGGCACGGTTTTCCGGCTTAACGCTTTGGCCTCCCATAGACCCCATCTCGGATCGGCGGCTCGGGCTCAGCAAGGCGAACCCTTTGGGCTTTTTGGTCTCGGTCATGAGCTTGCTCCTTTGCGATTATGTGAGGTGGGCGACGCGCCGGGAAGCGCGCCGCTTGTGTGATGGGAATGATGGGAAGGACGCGCATCATGTGTCCAGTGTGAACACATAGTCGCCATTGGGGAGGGCGCCTGAGCCGGTTATTGGGTATCGCCAGGCAAGCTTTGCGGTCAGGGCCTGAGCTGCGCAACGCGCGTTGTCGCGGCTATCCAGCGAGTGATCGTAAGGGATCGTGATGCAAGACCCGCCCTCAATAAAGGCCTTCCAACGCGATGGCTTATGGTTGGTTGCGCCTAGGTATTTGACTTGGATGGCTTTCATGGTTCGTCCCTCACTTTGCGGAATTGATGATGCGCTGACATTCGATGCGCAGTTCGTCGTTGGATGGTTCACGGCCAAGCTTAGCGCGCAAGGCTTCATAAATCGTGGGCTTGCGCTTTTCGATCGGCGTTGCGTGGGTAACGGTAAAGATGATTTGAACCATGTAACATCCCCTATGGTCTCGTCAGTTGCGGCACTACCGCAAGACGGTCCTAAGACCGTTTCGACCTGTTAGACGTTATCGCAGGTCAGTTCTTCAAATTGCAGCATTGACGTGATGACCATTGCGGCGCCCGTCATAGGAATGACGCTGATCGCTAGGTCCACAAGCTCATGCTGCATTGCGCGAGGTAGCGACAGAACGTCGTCCTCGAGCTTGTTCCAAGTTTCGGTGTACGCACGATCGTAAATGCTCATGCGATCCATGCGATCCGCGCGCGTTATGTAAGCTTGTGCCCATGTGGTCATGTTACGTCCCCTAGATGTTAGATGAAGGCCAGGGCGATTATCGCCCCGACTGTAGCAGCGCACACGGTTGTCAGAATTAGCTCGATGGTGGTTTGCATCATGCCACCTCACGAGCTGCACGGCGCACGTCCCATTCCTTGCTGGCGGTCACGAGTTTTGCGCTCATGTCGTCCAACGTCCAGGCGAAGATGGTGGTGTTACGTGTAACAATGTCGGCGATAGGCGAGTCGCAACGGGCGGCCCAGCGTCCAAACGAGCTGTTAGACTTTGCGATACGCCAGACGCTGCACGCGGCATAGCCGACGTACTCGCCACGATGAAACGCTGACTTGTCGATGTTGTGAGGTAGTGCAGTCATGTTGTGTCCCCTTGTCATTCAGTGACAAGCTGACAATAGCACACATAGCATTATGGTCAAGTCAAAAAACACGAAAAAGAGAAAAAAAGATAGAAATAATTTCACTGATGACACTACTTAAACGTAGCAACTGAAGTGATCCCCCTATATATATTATATACATATAAGCTGTGTGGTATATATGATACTACATAAGATACAGGTTTAATCTCACGACTAGACAGAACGGTCTGTGTATACCACTCCCCGCGATCTGTAATGTTATAATATAACGTGTCATAATGGACATGGGTCACATGTGTGAACATGTAATCCACACATTGATGACGTATAATAAGATGATACACAGTGTAGGAATGGTAAACGTGTAATTACACAGATGTGGCATGTACAAAGGGCAGGTGCATGGGTCCACGAGCTTTCAGAAACGTGCACCCCACATCGCGCTTCCCCCAAAAATTATCTGGACATTGGATATTATTACAGTATGATTGCGTAAATAATGTTTGAGGATTAAACATGCTGATAGAACCTGGTGTGCCCATGAGGGGTTACACCACGCGTCCCCCGAAGTACCGGTTTCCCCTGGCGGAGATGGAGGTTGGTGACAGCTTCTTCGTGGCCTATGGGGATATGGATGCGAAGTCTTTCTTGCAAACCTCACGCAGCTTGATCAGCCGCTTTGGGAAAGTGTACGGACGCAAGTACGCAACCCGGCGGCTGGAAGACGGTTTCCGAGTTTGGAGGATTGAGTAGTGCGCAGCTCTACGAAAGACTCTCGAAGAGGAGGATAGAATGAAAGCGCTGAGATGGTGGTTGATGTGTTCGACCAGCCTGACGCCAATCATGGGGCTGATAAAGTACTGACGCGGGGTGGAGCAGTCTGGTAGCTCATCTGGTTCATACCCAGAAGGTCGCAGGTTCAAATCCTGCCCCCGCAACCAAGCATCCGTAGCTCAGCTGGATAGAGCATCGGTCTACGAAACCGAGGGTCGGACGTTCAAATCGTTCCGGATGCGCCAACACAAGGCAGGCTATGACGTTCAACCTGAAGCAATTCTACCACTTCTGTTCCCAGCTCAAGATTGAGACCAAGGAGCAGGGCCTGCGGAAGATGGACAAGCTTCTGGGAACGCAGACCTATGTGATGAACGAAATCAACAAGGGGCTTCAGGATGATTGCCATTTTTACGTCATTCTTAAGGGGCGTCAGCTTGGCATCACTACCATTAGCTTGGCTCTTGATCTGTACTGGACTTTTACTCATCCTGGCCTCCAAGCTACTCTGACCACAGACACCGAAGAAAACCGGGATATGTTTCGGACGACCCTAGCCATGTACATGGACGGGTTGCCCAAGGAATATAAAATCCCGCAGATCACCCACAACAGGAACTCGCTGAGCCTGCGGAACCGGTCGCGCCTGTTCTATCAAGTAGCCGGTTTAAGGGCCAAGGGCAGCCTTGGGCGTGGTAAGGCTATCACCTTCCTGCATGGAACAGAGACAAGCTCCTGGGGCGACGAGGAGGGCTTGGCGTCCCTGTTGGCGTCTCTTGCAGAGACTAACCCCGACCGGCTCTACATGTTTGAGAGCACGGCGCGCGGGTTCAACATGTTCCATGACATGTACACCACCGCTAAGAAGGCCAAGACCCAGCGGGCAATCTTCTGCGGATGGTGGCGCAACGAATTCTATGCCGCTGATCCCGAGTCATCTGTCTACAAAACCTATTGGGACGGGCGGCTGACCGGCGAAGAAAAAGAATGGAACCGCGACATCAAGAAGCTCTATGGCTTTGAGATCAACTCGCGGCAGATCGCTTGGTGGCGGTGGAAGCTGCACGAGGGCATCAAAGACGACGCGCTCATGTATCAGGAATTCCCGCCCACGGAAGACTATGCTTTCGTAATGACGGGCTCATCGTTCTTTTCTAACGCCAGATGCTCGGAGGCCGCCCGTGTCGCGAAGCTCAAAAAGTTCGATTCCTACCGTTACTCTTTTGGATCTAACTTCCACGACACCGAAGTCCTCAAATCTTCAGATCGATTGGCAACCCTCAAAGTTTGGGAAGAACCCATCGACACTGCCTATTATGTTATTGGAGCCGACCCCGCTTACGGCAGTAGCGATTGGGCCGACCGTTTTTGCATCCAAGTCTTTCGATGTTATGCAGACGGTCTTGATCAAGTCGCCGAATTCGCAACCAGTGAACTCAATACTTATCAATTCGCATGGGTCATCGCCCACTTGGCGGGAGCGTATAAGAATTCTACGCTTAATCTGGAAGTTAACGGCCCCGGACAAGCCGTCATTAACGAACTCAGAAACCTAAAGCGGCAAGCTGTTTCTATGGGCGGGGCGACCGGCAAGGGCCTCATGCACGTTCTTAGTTCGATGACTAACTATATCTGGCGCAAGAACGACACGATGGGCGGCATCTCGAATTCTATCGGCTGGCTGACCACGCAGGGTTCGAAAGAACGCATGATGAATTACACCAAGGACTATTTTGAACGGCAAATGATGAACGTCGTTTCGATGGATACCTTGGAAGAAATGAAAGGCATTGTCCGCGAAGGTGGGTCCATCCACGCCCCTGGCCGTGGCAAGGATGATCGCGTGATTGCTATGGCGTTGGCCTGTGCCGCATACGCAGAGCAACTCCAGCCCCGGCTTCTCATGGAGCGCTTGACGCGTCAGGTATCCAACGCGCAAGAATGTATCACGCCGGAAGAACTGTCCGTTGGTCGCAACGTCTCGACCTACCTCAAACAGATTGGTATCTATGGGCAATGATGACAATTCTCAGCAAGGCGGAAATCTACCGCCAGATGGAACGGTTCTGGAAAGACCAGGACAAGACGCTGAGTATTGCCATGTTTGCGGAGCTATCAGGACTAAGCATGTCGCTTCTCAAACGCGTGTTCCACATCAAGGACACTCCCATGAGCGAGCACACCCAAATCGCCGTGAGCCGTGCGCTGGAGCGTATGACCCGTGGCGACGTGGTAATGGTCTATGATAAGGGAAACAAACGCAGGCTGATCTACCGGCAGGAACCCCGGCCCAGATTATCTAAGAGCATGAGCCTGACAAATGATGGGGGAAAGATCGCCCTGAAAGTCGGGATCAAGAACAAGTCGGACTACTCTAAGCCCGGCTTCGATGAGCAGTTCAACAAGTAAGGGGATGTTATGGCTATCATGCGCGACTACAAATGCCCTCGTCATGGTTACTTTACCGGCTGGGAGCCCGTGTGCGACGAAGGTTGCACTGACGTGGCCCAGGTTATCTTGCGAGCCCCGACCATGCGGGACTCCGTGATTGGTGGCCGCTCCAAGCGCAATGACACCAACATCAAAAAGCTTGCCAGCGATTTCAACATGACGAACATCAAGTCTACCAAAGAGGGTGAACATCAGACCGGCTACCTTGCCCGTAATAATGCCCCTGTTCCCGAGCAACCGCCCGCAGCCCGCCCCGGTGACGCCGTTATGTGGGGCGAAGCGGGCAAATACAACATGCAGAGTATGCTTGGCGGCATGGTCAAGCCTGTCAGGGACGAGCAAGTTGGCTTTTCGCCCAAAGATGCTAATCTCACGCGCGGACCAATGGCGGCCAGCTACTACGCTGACCACGACAACCTGAAGCTTGACAAATGATCATTCCCAAGGACGCCAACGACCGAGAGTCGTTCTATCAAGACTTGATCCGCAAGTGCTTGGTTTCTCGCGAGACCCGCCGCGCGGATTACTCTGCGTTGAAATCTTATTATCTCTTTGGGTCCGCCCCCGAAGAAAGCCCTGCTCAGTACAACAAGATATTTCCGCACATCGACCAGCTCGTCAGCTTCCTCTACTCGGCTGACACAACGCGGTTCTCGATCAACCTGGGCGCGTCAGCTCACGAAGATCAGTACAGATATATCCCCCGCCTTGAGCAGGCCCTGAACGACGAGTGGAATAATTCCAACGCCGATCAAGTCTTTAACACGGCCTTGACTTGGGCAATGGTCTACAATTCCGCGTTCATCAAGCTGGTGGTTTCCAATAACGCCATCCACCCCTACTACATTGACCCCAGTTCTTTTGGCGTTCTGAGGGAGGACATTCCTTACCTGGATCGCCAGGAAGCGTTTGTTCAAAGCTACTACATAACCAAATCCGACCTGTTTGCTCGGCTTTACAAACATCCCAAGCGCGAAAGCATTGTTGAGCGAGTGACAACCTCTCAGCATGTTGAGGCTTATTCGCCCAACGGCGTAGACCGGATTATTTTGAGCCAAGTCGATCCGACCATGTACGGCAACGTCAATCTCAATCTCTACGGCCAAAACCGGATGAAACCGGAAGTCGAAGAAGACACGATTGAAATGATTGAGCTGTACGTCTGGAACGATGAGACCAAAGATTACCAGATCGTAACGCGCGCCGACCCAGATGTGATCATCTACGACCGCGAGAACGAAAAGCTCTTCCTGAAAGGAGAGAGCCCGTTCATTCAGATCGCACCAAACCCCATGCCGGATTACTATTGGGGCCAGTCCGAGGTTTCCCGCCTGATGTTCCTTCAGGACATGCGTAACAAGCGCATGAACGAAATTCTGGACCTGCTGTCCAAGCAAGTGAACCCGCCAACTGCCCTCACAGGGTTTACCGGCATCTTGGACGAGAAGAACTTCGCCTTAAACCGCGCTGGCGGCCTTCTGGCAAGTGATATGCCCAATACTAAGATCGAGCGGCTGGCGCCTGACCTTCCTGAAAGTCTCTATGAGCAAATCAGGGAAATCGACGCCATGTTTGCCGAAGCTTCCGGCATTTCCGAGGTTCTGTCGGGCCGTGGTGAACAGGGTGTTCGTTCTGCCGGTCACGCTTCTCAGCTTGCCCGTCTTGGTTCGTCTCGCGCTAAAAAGCGGGCGCTCATTGTTGAGAACTCGCTGGAAAAGCTGGCGACACTCTACATGAAGCTAATGCAAGCTTACGACGCAACCCATCTCACTGATATTGAAGGGAAAAAGTTCATTGCTGAACAATTTACCCGTCAGTACGTCGTCAAGGTGGACGCGCATTCGAACAGCCCCATCTTCATGGAAGATATGCGCTCTCTTGCGTTCAATCTGTTTAAGGCTCAGGCTATTGACAAGGAGTCTTTGATTGATATGCTCGATCCACCGATGAAACAGATGCTCAAAGAGAAACTGAAGAAGGCGGAACAAATGAAGGCTATGCAGCCTCCTCCGCCCGAACAGGGGAAAAAGTCTGGTGGCTAGTCAAGGTCAAGTCACAACTGGGGACCAGCCGCGCGCTACGGGGCGCGATGTTTCCATGACTCAAAAGCCTGCCTCTATGCAATATCGGGTCTCTAATGTTAGAAATATGGTGGGCCGTCAGCCGACGCGCCCCGATAGGTCTATGAGGAGATCGTGATGTACAAGTCTGTTAAGCGGTCCCGTAGGGGCCGGAAGTAACCAGTTTCGGGGACGCCCACACCAACATTAGGAGGCGCGAATGCGTCGCAAGGGTCGTAAGTCCAAGCGCTAACGGGTTCCCGCAGTAGCGGGCGCTCGTTACTCATCCTTCCCCCCCCCTCTAGATATGGAGGCGCACATGCGTCGCAAGGGTCGTAAGGCTCGTCGCTAACTAACATACGGGTTAGTCCCGTATAGCGACCAAAGAGCGTTCCGAGGAGGGGCGGAACTAAAACAAACCCCTCCCTTGACATTTGTTTAAGTTTCACAGCAGATGTCTGTGAATAGAGGTGAACCACATGGCCGATCAGGATATTATGGCTCTGATGCAAAGCCAGCAGGACGGCGCTCCGCCTCCTGGGGCTGGTCCCGCTATGACGCCTCCTCCCATGCCTTCCCCGATGTCAACGCCCGAACCTAAGTCGGGACAACGGGAAGCGGCAATGATCAATGTGGGCATGGCCCTTGATCTAATTGAACAATCTCTTCCCGCTATTGGTTCTGAGACCCCCGAGGGTCAGAGCCTGATGGCTGCTCTTTCCAAGCTCTCTTCCGTTCTTGGCCCCAAGAAGGCAAAGACCAACGAGCTTCAGAGCGCTGAAATCCTACAGCTACTTCAGAATTTGCCCCAGGCGGGCGGTGGTTCCCCGGTATCGCGAGCGATTTCTGGTGGCCCGCCGAACCTTGGCCTCATGGGTCCGCAGCCACCCGCAATGCCTCCCGGCGGAGCCCCGGCAGGTGGACCCCCCGCAATGCCACCGGGTATGCCACCTGGCGGCGCACCGTCACCGATGTAAGGAGAATACAATGGACGTGTTCAAGCCTCGCGGCGCTTCCAAGCCCCGCAATCCCACTACCGATCAGCAGCAGAACGGCACAATTACCAATACGCCGCGTTATGCGCATTTGGGCGGACTGTCTGGCGCTTCCAAGACTGGAAGCAAGAACCAGTACGGCATTAAGCCGCCGGGTGACGGCAAAAAAGTCATCTAATACTAAAGGGGACGTAAATGGCATCGCTTGAAGACCTGACACCTGAAGCGCGAGATGAACTTGCAGCGCTTGCTCGCGAACTGGCTGATAACCCGGCCACTCGCGAGACATTTCTTCGTTTGACCAAGACCGCGCGTCCTAACATGCCAATCGGTGAGATTGACCTTAAGGATGACATGTCGTCTCGGTTTGAAGTTGCTCAGACCCGCATGGAACAGCTTGAAGGAAAGCTCCGTGAGAGGGATGCAATGGAAGAATTGGAGCGTCGTCGCAACAGGCTTGTTCGCGGCAAGGGCGTCAAGGAAGAAGACATTGCGGAGATTGAGAAGATCATGCTGGAAAAAGGCATTACCTCTCATGAGTCTGCCGCAGACTACTACAACTGGATGCGCCAGGCGGCAACGCCTACGCCCCAAAAGTTGTTCAGCCGGAATGTGATTGACGACGCCGCCGCAAGCACCCTGAAAAGGTTCATGGGCGGAAATCATGTGAGGGCTGCGCGTGAAGTCGCGGCAGAAGCGTTTAACGAAATCCGCAAAAGTCCAAGGCCAATTGGTCTTTGAGGGTGTGATGGGGACGAGTGTCACTTTAGAAATGATGAGGTAAACTATGGCAATCGGTGGCGGCATTCTCCCCACTACGGGTAGTAACCAGTTCACAGAACTGACTTACGTTACCCGTCGCGCGTTCATCCCCAAGATGGTCGTGCAAATCTACAACTCAACACCGCTCATGGCGGCGCTCATTGCTAATAGCCAGACGGCTACGGGCGGTGTGTCCTCCGTGACCGTTCCTGTTCAGGGTGCTCAGTTTGTTAACGCTCAGTGGTCGGACTACAGCGGCTCGTTTGCTCAGCCGTCCGTTCAGCAGGGCGCGTACAACGCTGAGTTTACGCTCAAGCTGATGATTGCGCCCGTGCCGTTCCTCGGCATGGAAGGTGCGGTTCAGCAGGACCACGCCATCATCCCGCTCATTGAGGCTCGCATGAACGATGCGACCAACGTGATGATGGATGCGATGGCGACGGCCCTCTACACCAACACCACCAACACTCAGCAGTTCACCGGCCTCCCGGCTGCGGTGGATGACGGTACTGGTACTGCCACCTACGGCAATATCACCCGCTCTTCGACCACAAACCCCTGGTGGCGTTCGAAGGTTTACGCTGCTGGTTCGGTTAACCCGACCCGTCAGAACGTCCTTCAGTACATTTCCGGCACGGTCAAGTACGGCGCAGAAGTGCCCACGTTTGGCATCTGCGGCTTTGGCACCTGGACCCTTCTTGCTCAGGACTATGTTGGTCAGGAACAGTACGTCATCACTCCCGGTTCGGGTTTTGATGGCGACTCAAACGGCCCGCAGGCCGGTTTCCGCGCCCTCATGGTTGCTGGCGTTCCGATCTATCCCGACCCGTATTGCCCCGAGGGTACGCTGTACCTTCTCAACACCAACTATCTCTCGCTCTACATCCATGAGCAGGGCCAGTTTGTGTTCACGGGCTTCGAAAGCACTCTGCCCAATTGGCAGATTGGCTACGTCGGCGCGGTCATCAACATTGCAGAACTTGTAAACACGAAGCCTAAGTCGATGACTAAGGTGACTGGTTACAATTCTCTTAGCCTCTGAGGAGAATGACCAATGTCTCTTGCTCTTAACAAGATCGTTCTTGCGAACGCAGTTGCCAACACCGCTGGCGCTTACTTTGAGCCCGTCGTTGTTTCCAACGTTGGCGCGGGTAACGCGACTGCAATGATCAGCTCGCAGTACATCCCGGCTGGGCTTTACGTCCTTCCTTCCACGGCTAACGTGGTCATTGAGTTCAACTACTACACTGGTAGTGCGAACGCTTGGACCACGCTTGTGGCGGCGAACACGGTTGCCCCGGTTCTGGTTTCGGACGGCTACAGCGTTCGCGCTAACGCCTCTACCGGCACCCAGACGGTCACGCTGTACACGGTCAATGGCGGTCAGGCGGCCACGGGCACCTACAACGCAACGTGAGGTGACACATGGCTAATCCTGATTCGGTAGCTCAAAATACCCAAGACAGCTTTGGCAATTATCGCATTGCACAAGGCCGCAATGTTTCGTTGGCTACTACAGCTAACGGCGTAATTGCCATGCCTCTTCTTAGCGGTGGTATGGGCGGTTCGGGTGGCTACATCCTTCGTCGTATTGTGGTGTCAAACGCCTACAATACGGCTGGCGGTGCAGTTCCCAACGCCGCAACCGCTAACATCACCATTGGAACGTCTAATGACGGCGCTAACTTGGTGACTGGTACGGTGACGCTCACCAACCTGACAAACAACACCAGCTACGTTGATATGACGCCTGGTTCTGGGTTGAATGCAAACACTGCCGCCATTGTGTTCAATGCCAACGCGCTCTTTGTGAACGTGACGGCAAACGTGGCGAACGTAGCTTGCCAGGTCAATGTGTACGGCGACGTAGTGAGCTTCTAATGGAAAATGTGTGGGTCGTAAACAAAAGTGATGATGAGCTAACAACCCAATGGCATGGGAAGCATTACACCTTCCCCCGGTCTAAACCGGTAGAAATTCCATATGATGTTGCTGAGAACATTTTTGGATACCGCCTAGACAACAAGTTTGAGTTTGTAGTTCGGTTTGGCTGGACAAAAGACTCGAATGATTTGCTGCGCGCTTATGAGCGACTTTCGAAGTTCGAAATCACTGAGCAGCGGCCAAAGGACTATCGCGCAACGTCCCCAGCGGTAGGCCAATTCCCCGCTCCGGTTCTTGACAAACTGGAGCGGGGAAAAGGGACGCAGGCAGCCGCATGATGTGGGGCGTAAATGACGACGCTACAAAGCTACATCACAACAACCCGCCGGTTGCTGCATGACGCTAATGCTAATTTTTGGACTGACCAAGAGCTAACGGATTATATCAACGACGCCCGTAACAGGCTTGTTCGCGATACTGGCGTTAACCGCCTCATCCAAAACAGCACGGTTGTCCAGGGACAAGAGGTGTACACCTTTTCGTCTTTGCCGCAAGGCTCGCTCACGCTCGACATCGTGAACTTCAATTTGTACTGGGGCAACTCGCGCGTCCCGTTGCGGTATCAGCCTTGGACCCAGTTCAACAGCCAATTGCGTTATTGGCAGAACTATATTGGCCGCCCAATCTGCTATTCGATTTACGGCAGCCAGAGCTTCTATGTTGGGCCTGTTCCTGATCAAACATATCAAATTGAGTTGGACACAATCGTTCAGCCGATTGATTTGGTTGCTCTGAGCGACCCTGAAACCATCCCGTTGCCTTATACGCAGCCTGTGCCCTATTACGCGGCTGGCACGGCCAAATATAAAGAACAGAGTTATGGCGAAGCGGAAATCTTCAAACAGGAATACCTGAAGAAGGTTCAGAACGCTTTGGCAACTTCATTCCAGCGCCGGATACCTGACGTTTACAACCAGGTGTACTAAGATGGCAGCATCACCTGAACAAAAAAAGAACTATCAGGTTACCAAAGCCTTCAAAGGCATGAACACGCGTCCGAACAGGACTGCGTTAGAAAATGAAGAATTTGCTTGGCTTGAAAACGTTCAGCCAATTGGGTTTGGCAACATTAAAGCGGTTGGAACGTCTTCAACAATCCAAGCGAGCGGTTCAAACTTGGCCTGGTCTAGTACCGTCGCGTCTCTCTACAGCGTTAACATCAACAACGTTGATTACCTAGTAGCGTTTGAAACCAACGGCGGGGCCGAATACCTAAACCTAGCGACTAACACGGTTAGTACATTGGCTCCTTCGGGAACGTTCAGCGTGTCTGGCGTTCGCATGAAGCAATGGAAAAACGAGCGCGCAATCATCGCTGACCCTTCTAAAGGGTTTTTCACTTGGGATACTTCTAACCTCATTTCAGTTGGTTCTATTGGTGCTGTTGGCATCACCAACACGGGTTCGGGTTACGTGACACCGCCGACAGTGACAGTTAGCGCCCCAAATCAAACCAATGGTGTTCAAGCAACTGTGGTCGCATCGATCTCAAATGCGGCCAGCACCATAGTCAACGTTACCATTACAAGCGGCGGAACTGGTTACACCTCGTTCCCAACCATTACTTTTTCGCAACCTGACAATCCATACGGCGTGGTTGCTCAAGGTACAGTGACGAGCATAACCAGTGGTGCTGTTTCGTCTATTCAAATCACCAACCCTGGTTACGGGTACAACACGGCTCCTACAATTACTTTTTCCAGTGGGGCCGCAGCGGCAACAGCAGTTGTTGGGTCTGGCTTGGTCACTAGCTTAGCAATAACAAACGCCGGTTCGGGGTACACGTCTGCTCCAACCTTAACGTTTACAGGCGGGGGCGGGTCTAACGCGGCTGCTGTGGCGGGGCCGTTAACTTTTGCCGTCGGAACTATTGGTGTCATTGTAAACACTGGCGGAACAGGATACGCGTCAGCCCCGTCGGTAATTTTTACGGGCGGAAGCCCTACAACGGCAGCTCAAGCAACAGCTATTGTTTTTGGCGGCATTGTTACCGGCATCGTTGTGACCAATCCTGGTGCTGGATATACCTCTGCCCCTGCGGTAAGTTTTAGCGGCGGATCGCCGACAACAGCAGCAACAGCAACAGCGCTCTTGACCAGCAATACTTTGACTGACGTTGCAAGCTTCCAAGGGCGTGTTTGGTTATCGCAAGGTCGTACCGTCTTTTATAGCGCTGCCGGGCAATACAATGATTTTGTTAGCGTCTCTGCTGGCAACATCTTAATTACAGACGACACGCTTCACAGCAACATTGCGGCTTTGATCTCGGCCAATAACTTTTTGTACGTGTTTGGCGACGACAGCATCAATGTGTTTTCAGATGTTCGCGTAACGTCAACAGGAACCACGCTTTTTACAAACACCAACGTGTCTGCGTCTACCGGCTCCGTGTACTACGACGGAATTTTTGCATATTTCCGTTCTTTGTTGTTCATCAACGATTACGGTGTGTTCGCTTTGATTGGCGCAACTGTAAGCAAAATATCTGATGCCCTTGATGGCATTTTTCCTTTGTTTGATTTCACCAAACCAATTTCTGGCGGCCAAGTGTTAATCAACAACATCTTGTGCGCGGCATTTAACGTATATTACAATGACCCCGTGCAAGGCACTCGGCCCATCCAGTTAATATTTTTTGACAAGAAATGGTTTATTACCAGTCAAGGAACCCTGAACAAAGTTTCTCCTGTAACAACAAAGAAGAAACTTTATTTGTACGGCACAGGCGGCACAAACCTGTTGTCTCTGTACACGGATAATTCTGCGCCAATCAATACAACTATTCAGAGTGCGTTGTGGCCTATGCAAGACACAATTCGCACCAAGCAAGCTCTGAAATTTGCTATTGAATTGACGGCAAGTGTTGGCGTAACTGCCAACGTCACAGTAGATAGCGAAACAAACACCAGCCCAATATACGTAATTAGCAATTACGTTTCTTGGACAAACAATGTAGGTGACACTATCGGCTGGACAAACAGCGTCATACCGGTTTCAACGATTACATGGACTGGTGGCAGTGGCTATCAGCTTTACAAGAGTGATGCCCAGCAGTATGGCAAATATCTCGGTCTTACAATCACATCATCCAGCCCCTCGTACACACTCAACACGATGGAAATGGAATACGAACAGAGGGTGAGGTTCTAATGGCACTCCCAATCACAATCCCATACACGTTTGCCAACGCAACAACCTCTATACCCTTAGCAAACCTTGACTCCGATTTTACCACGGTTGTAAACGGGATCAATGGCATTGCAAACGGCGTTAACGCTTTGTCAAACGTGTTGGTCACTGGTGGCAACATTTACAGTGCCAACATTTCCAATGCGACCATCACCAGCTCTGTGATCGTGAGCGCTGGCCCTAACGCTGCCAGCACAAATTTGTTTAACGCTGGCTATGCAAACAACCGAGGCGATATATCGTTAGGCAATAGCGTTTACACAGCTTATTTAGTTAAAGAATCTTCGACGGCCACAAACATCCCCAGCGTCATTCACATCAGTAGGCAAAGCAATTCATCTCCGACGTTAATGGTTGCTTTCAACCTAAGCGGCGCTATGGGTTTTGATTCGACAGCGGGTGCGTACAACCCTAGCTATGGCGCTTCGGGGCAAGTGCTTACATCTCAAGGCACTGCTGGGCCTCCTTACTGGGGGGCGGGTGGCGGCGGCGGCGGAGGCAACGGCAGCGGAACCGTTACTAGCATTACGGCTGGCACCAATTTGACTGGCGGTGTTATCAGCACAAGCGGAACCATCGCGCTGGCAAGCACAGTGTCTAGCATCACGCTGACATCATCTACAATTTCAAATGCTGCGTCGGTTGGCATTGGACCGGATGCCGGCACCAGCAATTTGCTCAACATTGCCTATGCAAACAACAAAGGCGATCTTTGCTTAGGTGACAACACCTATGCCGCTTATCTGATCAAAGAATCTTCGACGGCTAGTACAAACCAAAACATGATCCACATCAGCAGGGGGCCGTTGAGCGGCCCTGCTATGATGCTGGCAATCAACCTAAGTGGTGCGCTTGGGTTTAATAATTCTGGGGCTTATATCCCTAATTATGGAACATCTGGACAAGTTCTTATCTCTCAGGGCACATCTAGCCCGCCCTATTGGGGTCCAGGCGGGGGAACCGTAACCAGTTTAGCTACAGGCACCGGGCTTACAGGCGGACCCGTCACAACCACCGGTACGATCTCAATTGCCAGCACTGGCGTCTCTGCTGCGACTTACGGCTCTGCCTCTAACGTGTCGGTCATTGCCGTCAATGCGCAAGGACAAATCACGTCTGCCTCCAACACGGCAATTGCCATTTCCGGTGCTGCCATTACATCCGGCGCTGTTGGCGTCGCTTACGGCGGCACTGGCCTGACATCTTCTGGCACTTCTGGCAACGTCCTAATATCTAACGGGTCAGTATGGACCAGCTCTCCATTAACCAATGTTGGCTATAACGGCACTAACACAGCAACCGCAACGCTGACGATTGACGCAACGTACAATCAAAAAACGTTGGAAATGAATAGCACTGGCGGTCTTGTTGTTCAGTTGCCTTCCAACGTGACAACGCCAGTTAAGATAGACGTTGTGCAATTAGGCAACGGCACTGTTCAATTTTCTGCCTTGTCTGGAGCTTCGGTCAATTCGCGCGTTGGCACAACTATCTACATGTCCGCTCAGTGGTCTGGTGCAACGATCTACAACAACAGTGCGGGCAATTTGGCTGCATGGGTAGTTGTTGGCGACGTTGCCCCATCAACGTGAGGATAAAGAACCCATGAGCTTTATGAACTTCAGCGGTTCTGTTCGGCCTGGTTATCAAACCAAGAGAACCTCCACAGTGTTTGTGGGGGACTCGATTACATGGGGCTATGGGTTAGATCAAAACCAAACTATTTGTTACAACATTCAAAATCGAATCAACACCGTCACTGGGTTTACGCCAGCAACGTGGGGCAACAATAGCACCGGTCTTGAAATCTGCGCTCGCAATGTGATTGTGGATGACACGACCTCAACGCCGTTTCAAGGCGGGTCGCCGCCTGCTCCTTATGCTAATCCGTTGTTAAGTCAGTCAGGAACCCTTGTTGCGGGTATTGGAACATATCCTTTTTCTGATACGACAAATAACACTTACGGCAGCAATGTCTCCACGGCTTACCCGTCTACCAGCAACTGCCCTGACGCGATCTCAATTCCATCAGGGGGCAGCATTTCGTGGAACGCCACTTATCCATCATCAAATGGATACATCATTGTTGGGCTAATGGGTGCTGGCACTGTTACTGTGAAAAAAAATACGACGACCCTTCAAACCTTGACTGCCGGTGCATCTTTTACAGGAACCGTTACAAGCGGTTCTCCTACCATAACAGTAACCAGCGCTGTGACTGGGCAATTAACGGCAGGCGATCCAATATATTTTAGTGGCGTTACAACTTCTCCCGTGACCACTATTTTGAGCACTTCTGGAACAGGAGTTGGCAGCACAATTACGATGAGTGCTAATTCGCCTGTATCTGCAACTAATACGGCATGTTTAGCACTTGCTAAAAGCAGCGCCTATCCAGGCCAACTTTTGAACCTTGTTTCTTTTACTGGCGCTACCGGAACGGATAGCTACACAATTACCAACAGCTCGGGCGGCATCACCAATGTTGTTGTCACAGTTCTGCACCCGACTGCTTCATTGCCAACCACGTACAACGAAGTACAAATTAACGGCAGAAGCTCGTATGGCATATCAGATTTTTCTTCGCCATCCGGTGACATTATTCAACAACAAATTATGGCAACCGTCACACAACCAAGAGCCAATACTAGCACGGCTTCGCCGCCCATTTACGTGTTGTCGCTTGGGACCGTTAGCTTGTACGACAACGCTGGCTCAACAGACCGGCGGCTTACCCCGACTCAATACAGCAGCCAGTTAAACACGTTGGCTTCGGCTCTTAAAAATTCGTCTTACACAAACTACGGACGAGTTGTTTTGGTTTTCCCGCCTTTGACGCAAGCGGGTTCGGGATATTCGTTGCTCTCAGGCTACACGCTAAACAATTATCGTGCGGCTGTGATCTCTTTAGCAAATACGCTTGGTTGCGGTTATATTGACCTCACGCGCGTGAACTTGTTGTCTACGGACTATCAATCCGGTGGTCTACATCCCAACGCCAGTGGCGCTGCCAAGTTGGCGAAGTACTACATCAGCATGTTGGAATTTTGACAGGAGAACACTATGGCTATCACGTACACCTGGAACATCGAACGGTTGGACTGTTTCCCGCAAGCTGAAGGGCAAACCGATGTTGTCTTTACCGCTTTTTGGCAGTTGACTGCCACCGACGGCACAAACACCAGTTCGGCTTTTGGCTCCCAGGCCATCACCTACAAAGCAGGCGAAACTTTTACGCCTTATGCAAGCTTGACCAAAGATCAGGTTGTTGGTTGGGTTCAAGCAGCTATGGTTCCTGGCCGCATACAAGAACTAGAAACCAATTTGGCAGTTGCAATTGGCGACATTGTAAACCCGCCAGTTGTCACTCCCGCTCTTCCGTGGGCATAATACACAAACAAAATAGGTGAAATATGGGCGTTCAAGCTTTTACCCCAATGGGCAATACAGTCACCTTTACGGCGAGCAGTTCTGCGCCCACGCCCGTCCAAGCCACTTGTTTTGGCCCTGGCGCAAATCAATACCGAATCATTGTGCCTCAAGGTTCCTACACGGTGTTTCTGGGTTTTGGCACTACAGCCACCGCCGCTACTGCCAACGCTGTAGTTGTCACCACGCCTAGCTTTACCATACCAATTCTGCCCGGCACGGACGAAATTTTAACGTTTTTGCCAAACGCTTATTTTACCGCCGTAACATTGGCTGGTAGTACAAGCGTTTACATTACCCCAGGCGATGGAGTGTAAGATGTCTCTTAAAGCAGTCAGCGTTGCGCCAGGGGGCGGTGGCAATGGCGGTGGTTCGGGCACGGTAACAACGGTCGCGACAGGCACGGGCCTGACTGGCGGCCCTATTACCACGTCTGGAACCATCAGCATTGCCAACACTGGCGTTACGGCGGCTTCTTACGGAGGCGCGGCTACAGTATCGACCATTACAGTCAACGCTCAAGGTCAGATAACGGCTGCTTCAAACACAGCTATTTCTATTGGCGTTGCTGCGGTCAGTGGGGCCGTTCCAAACACCGTCAACATTTTGGCGGGCACTGGCCTTAGCGGTGGCGGGGCTTTGACAGCCAATGTGGCACTAAACCTTGCCAACACGACCGTAACATCTGGCACATATGGTGGTGCGGCTCAATCCGCGACTATTGCAATAGACGCCCAAGGCCGGATTACCTCGTCTTCCAACACAGCGATCAGCATCCCTGCTTCCGCCATTAACACAGCAATACCCAATTCTGGACTTGCAAACTCGTCAATTACAGTCAACGGCACTTCTATTGCTCTTGGCGGCAGCGGCACGGTTACGGCAGCCCCCACGGGCACTGCTGGGGGCGATCTCACCGGCACGTATCCCAACCCTACATTAACCACAAGCGGCGTAACGGCAGGAACTTATGGTGATGCCACGCATGTGGCTCAGATCATTGTAGATGCCAAAGGACGAGTCACATCTGCGTCTAACGTAACCATAACAACTAGCGGCGGCAGCGGCACTGTTAACAGCGGCACTGCCGGGCAGCTCAATTATTACGCAGCGACTGGTAACACGGTCTCTGGCAACGCCAACGCGACGATCAGCGGTGGCGCAGTAACCCTTGGCACAATTGGGTCAACGGCTGGCAGTGTTGTGTTTTCCGGCAGCACGTCGGGAACAACAACTCTCAAATCCAACGCTACGGCTGGCACCTGGACAATGACCCTGCCAACTACAGCCGGAACCAACGGTTACGTTTTATCAACCGACGGTTCGGGCAACACAAGTTGGGTTGCAACGTCCGGTGGTGGTGGAACCGTCACAAGCGTCAATGTCAGCGGCGGCACAACGGGTTTAACGACCAGCGGCGGCCCAGTTACTAGCTCCGGCACAATCACGTTGGCTGGAACACTGGCATCAGCAAATGGCGGTACTGGATTTACTACTTACGCTGCGGGCGATCTCATTTACGCTTCGGCTACTAACACTCTTTCGAAGTTGTCGGCTGGCACAAACGGTTACGTGCTAACCTTGGCTTCTGGTGTGCCAACATGGGCCGCATCAACGGGCGGCGTAACATCGTTTTCTGCGGGGTCTACGGGCCTTACGCCTAGCACTGCTACTACCGGCGCAATCTCGCTGGCGGGCACTTTGGCGGTGGGGTACGGCGGCACGGGCGTCACGGCTTCGTCTGGCGCAAACAGCGTAGTGCTGCGTGACGCAAACGCCAACGTAACGGCAAATTATCTTTTTGCCGGATATTCTAATACGGCGGCGGCTGGAACAACCACAACCCTGACGGCTGCGTCGGTATTTAATTATGTGGTAACCGGGTCTGGCGGGCAAACGTTCAAGCTTCCTGACGCGACTACTTTGTCTGCTGGCGCAACTTACATATTTAATAACAATCAGACATCTGGCACAATTGTTGTGCAAAACAACAGTGCTACAACAGTTGTCACCGTTCAATCCGGTTCTATCGTATATTTAACTTTGCTGACCAACTCGGCTGCGGCGGGCACATGGGACACGCATTATCAAGCTCCGTCTAATGCCAGCTGGTCTACCAACACATTGAGTTGGGCTGGGTCTTACACGAGCGGGACATGGAACGGCAACGTTATTACGGGCACTTATGGTGGCACGGGCGTCAACAACGGCACCAACACGCTGACAATAGCAGGCAACGTTTCTCATGCAGGCGCGTTTACCCAGACATTCACGGCGACCGCTAATACATCACTCACGTTGCCAACAAGTGGGTATTTAATCAGTTCGGTCACGCAACTTGGAGCCAACCCTGTCACGGGAACACCTTCAAGCACAACATACTTGCGCGGCGATGGAACTTGGTCAACCGTGTCCGGTGGCGGTAGCTATTTGTCTTGGCAGTCTGTTCAAACAGCCAGTTTTACAGCCGTGTCAGGCAATGCTTACCCCGTTAATACGACGTCTGGCGCAATTACAGTTACGCTGCCTGCCAGCCCGTCCGCTGGCAACTATGTGCAGTTGACGGATTATGCGGGGACATGGGGGACGAACAATGTCACTGTAAACCCTAATGGATTAAAAATTAATGGAAACACAAATAGTGCGAGCCTTGTTACAAATAGAGAGTCCGTAGCATTTGTTTACGTAGATTCAACACAAGGTTGGATTCTATATTCAGGGTTTAATACATCCACACCGGCTCAAGGATATTCTGCAAATTATCTTATTGTAGCAGGTGGTGGTGGTGGTGGTTCTGGTGCCCTTAATGTAAACAATGGAGGAGGCGGGGGCGCCGGTGGATTAATATCTGGCACTGCACTTCTAAATCCGGGGGCAACGTATACGGTTACAGTTGGCGGCGGAGGAAATGCGCAGACTGCTGGTAGCAATTCTTCCATTTCTATCCTTTCCTTAACCGCAATTGGTGGTGGATACGGTGGTTTTGCTTCAGCAGCATCATCGGGCGGATCGGGTGGTGGTGGGGGCGGAGCTAGCCTTTCGGCTGCGGGAACGGGAACTTCTGGGCAAGGAAATAATGGTGGCGCAGGAATTGCGGTCACTCCTTCAAATGGTGGTGGCGGCGGTGGCGGGTCATCAGCCAGTGGCGGTGCTGCATCTAGTTCTGCTGCTGGTGCCGGTGGTGCGGGAACGTCCTCTTCGATTACTGGATCATCTGTTACATATGCTGGTGGTGGTGGCGGTGGAGGCTCTGCAACTGGCACTGGGGGAGCGGGAGGCGCTGGCGGCGGCGGCGCAGGTGGCGGAAATGCGGTTGGAGGGGCCGGAACAACAAATACGGGTGGTGGAGGCGGTGGAGGCGGAGCTGGCAATAATGCTGGCGCCGCTGGCGGTTCAGGCGTAGTCATTTTTTCCGTCCCCACAGCCAACTACACGGGAACAATTACTGGTTCCCCAACCGTAACGACATCGGGATCTAACACAATCATCAAGTTCACTTCATCTGGGAGTTACACAGCGTGAGCCACTTTGCTAAGGTTCTTGACGGTAAAGTCATCCAAGTCATCGTCGCTGAACCCGACTTCTTTGACACCTTCGTGGATAGCTCACCCGGCCAGTGGCTACAGACCAGCTACAATACCCGTGGCGGGGTGCATTACGGCCAAGATGGCAATCCCGATGGCGGGGTAGCATTACGTGGTAACTATGCTGGTATCGGGTATACGTACGATGCCACGCACGATGTGTTTTACGCTCCCCAGCCATTCCCGTCATGGACGTTGAGCCAGACGGCATGGCTCTGGGAACCGCCGGTTGCTTATCCGACTGATGGCAAGCGTTATGTGTGGGATGAACCTACAGTGTCTTGGAAGGAATTTACCGAATGAGC
>Ga0208743_1000227_pt1 | contig 21178 bp, 11 predicted proteins | sample CryBogCBH04Jul08_FD_184615 | JGI IMG/M metagenome (GOLD analysis project Ga0208743, IMG submission 184615) | Freshwater microbial communities from Crystal Bog, Wisconsin, USA - CBH04Jul08 (SPAdes) (version 2) | ecosystem: Environmental > Aquatic > Freshwater > Lake | place: Crystal Bog...
TATACAGGCCTTGCTTATAATAAAATTTAAAATTAAAATAGAGATAATGAATAATAAATTAAAAGGTCATTCGGGGGGCCAATCATTTTAAATGTTAAATAAAATTTTAAAAATTTAATATTAAAATTAAATACCCCCTTGGATTTTTTATTAAATTTTAAATAATGATTAAGGAGTTAAGTGCGTCACAAAAGTCCCCCACCACACTTGAAAAATTTTCAAGCAAGCTTAACTTTTTTATACTATATAAGGGCTTAAAAATCTTAAAATTTTTATAAAAAATTTTTAAAATATTTTTTTAAATCTTAAAAGCCTTTTAAAAAAAAATTTAAATTTTAATTATGGATTAATTTTCACTATCACTTTAAAGTTTTGATTAAAAGATGGATGACTAAATCATTATACCTCTTAAATTAGAAGATTATTGGTAATAATAATCAAATGTTACTTAGTATTTAAACCAATCTAATAATAATTATTCTGTTTTGGAGACTATAAAATAAGAACACGGTGCTTCTAAGTATTTAAATGTTAATGTTAAGATAGAAGAAGGATGTGAAGATGATTGCCAAGAAATTGATTAATTTACATTTTTCTAAAACATTAATAATGATAATCCTAGTGTTAATCTTGAATGTACAAGTGAATTCTTTGTTAATGACGAAATTCTTCATTTTAATCCAAATAATATGGGAGATCCTTAAAAAGAAATATGCAAAGATTGTAATAAAGTTTAAAACTTTCTTAATTAACGTTTTTTAATGAAAAATAAAAAGATTTAAGAAATGATAACTAAAGAACATACATAAGAATTCCTTCATTTTTAAAAGAGACCTGCAATAAAATATTTGACTTTTTAATAATAACTTGAATAATTTTAAATTAACAGTTAATTTGGACCATAAGCTTAAGATCTTTTAAGTAGAAAAAATGAATTTAATTGCAGAGGTTGCAATAAATTATTTATTGTTGATTTTGACTATTAATTTGATAATTTTGTGAAAAAATGTCCTTAAGATATTAAAAATGAAATATCAGAATATTGTTGTAGAACATGCTATACTTAGAATAATATCTTCTTTTGATTTTTAAGATTTATAATTTATATTTTTATATATTAAATTTAATGTATAAAACTATATATATAAATATATGTAGGTATTTAAGATCTAAAATCTAAATTAAAATTATAATAATTATTTTAAAAATTTTCAAAAATTTATTTTTTTAAAAATTATTTTTTAAAAAAATTTTTTAATTAAAAAATGATTAATAATATTTAATAAATATATCATTAATCTAATTAAATTACAAGAAATGATAATTTAATTGCAAAAAGAAATGAATATATTTAAAGATCTCGTTTCTTTAGAACCTTGTTTGATACAAATAATTTATAATAGACATTTTTAGGATAATAAAGTTTTAATATAGGATATGGAAATGCTAGACATTTTGCATAACTTGCTGATATTCCTTCACTTGTTCAATTTAAATATTATTTTATGCCATCTTTATTTTATGATTAATTAAGATATTAATAAAGTCATATAATAAATAGAAATGATTTACCATAAAATTCAAAAACTGATCTTTTTTATGAAGTTCCTAATGCAGCAAGTACATTAAATCCTAATACATTATTAGGTTTACCTTAAAATGCAAATAATAATCCATTTCCTTCATTTATAAGATTAAATCTAAATAATTTAATAAGTGAAATTTAATTATAATTTGAAGAAAGTACTGTAGAAAAAATATTCTTTAATCTTGAAGTATTATATTCAAATATTGAAGAAGATGATGCTGATTCAATAATAATATATGAAAGAGCATGGGCTAATATTGATAAATAAATAATTGAATTATGTGAAGATAATAATAATCCTCTTAATAGAACAAGCACTTAAATTCATAATTTTGTGGAAGATTAGTAATTCATTTACGATATTGATAGTCCTAAAGTCTTTACATTAAGAATAGATGATGTAAATCAACATACTGGAAGACCAAATTTGATTGGAGGAAATCCTAATCCATTTGTAACATCTTGGAGAAAAAGAAATTTTAATTATTAATTTGTTAAAGATTCAAATGATCCCTTAAATTTTAATGAAGAATTTACTTTTTTTATTCCTGATAATAATAATAATAATTAATAAATAAGAAGTGATATTTTAAATCATATATATGACTAAATTTAAGTTTTAGAGGAATATGAAGAAGCTTATAATCCTACATTTTTAAGATATGTTGATTTATATATTGTAAAAGAATTTACAATTGCTTAAGTTACTTATCCATAATAAAATTTAGTTTAAATTGATTAATAACCATATGTTTTATAAAATAATATTGATTCTTTACTTTCAGCTTTTTTAGATGGTCTTTTAGCTTTTGATAGTAAATCTAAAAATAAAAATAATATTTTAGATGATAATGATATTGTTAAAATTGATAAAGATTAACATTGTTTATTTAGAGTTTTATATTATTTTGAAAATTAAAAATCTTAAATTAGTTATAAAAACTTTATGTTAGACTAAATTTAAAAAGCAAAAAATCCAAATAATCTTATTTTAAGTAATAATTAAAAAATATTTTTCGGATCTGTTCATGCATTAGTTAAAGAAATAAAAGAAAAATATAATATTATTTTAGGTGTACATTGTATAAAATCAAGTAGATCACTTTTTCCTTTAAATCCATATTAATTATTGATAAAAGATAATCATGTTGTTTTAACAACAAAAAATTAAAATGATAATATTAAAATAAGAAATTAATATAATTTTCCTTATATTATGAGAAATAAAGAATTTTAAAAACCTAAAAGAGGTATAAAGAAATAAAAGTTTACAGAAGAAGAAATTGAAGTTGAATAATAAGAAAAAGAAATACCTTAAAGTTTTAATTTTTATCTTGATATGGAAACTTTTGTTTTAAATGAACAAGGATAATAAGATGTTTATTTAATTTGTCTTATTGATGATGATTTAAATAAAATTGAATTTAAAGGTAAAGACTGTGTATTAGATTTTTTGGATTATATTTAATAAAATCTATTAATAAATTATTAATAAAAAATAATTAATATTTGGAGTTTTAATGGAGGAAAATTTGATTATATGTTTTTAATGACATTTCTAATACATAAATTCCCAAATTTAAAAATAATTGGAACAGATACAGATATAAAATAAATAAATATTGACAATGTATACTTTAAAGATATAAAATATATATTTGCATAAGGATCATTAAAATAATAAGCTAAAATGTGGGGTGTTTAATAATAAAAATAAGACTTTGATATAAAAAATTGGAAACTTGAAGATTATTAAAATGAAGAAAAATTTGTCAAGGTTTTAGAATATTGTTATTAAGATTGTCTTGTATTAAAGGGTTTAGTTGATAAATTCTTTGAACTTGTTAATTATGAATTTGAAAATAATATTCATAATACAAAAAAAGTAAAACTTGATATTAGACATATATTTAGTTCTTCAAGCTTAACTTTAACAATATTCAGATCTTTTTATCTAAAATTTGATCTTAAAAGTAATATAAAAAGAAATATTTATTAAATAGAAAGAGATTCTTATTATGGAGGAATAACTATGAATTTTAAAAAATAAGGATAAAATTTATTTTATTATGATATAAATAGTTCTTATCCTAATGTAATGAAAAATAATATGGTCCCAATAGCTCCTTTAAATAACTCTTAATAATAAATAATATAATGTTAAAAAGATTTTAATGTAAATATGTGTATACCTTATTATCTTTATGAAGTAGAAGTTGAATTTTGTGATTAAATAATAATTCCGTGCTTACCAATGAGAACTAAAGATGGTTTATTATATCTCAAAAAAGTTGAAAAATCTTGGCGTTGGGGAACTGAATTAATATTTATAAATAAATGGAAATAATAAAAAAATATAAAATTTTTTAATGTCTTGAAATATTAAGGAGAAGTTATCTTTAAAGAATTTATTGAAGATCTTTATAATAAAAGATTAGAAACTTAAAGAAGTGATTTAAAATAATTTTATAAAAACCTTATGAATGGAGGATATGGAAAATATGGTTAAAAAGAATTCCCTGAAATTGAATATTGTCATGCTCTTTAAATGGAAGAAAATATAAGAAATCCTCTTTTAAGTGATATATCTTAAATTAATGATTAAATATTTAAATTAAAATATGCGAAAAAAGATAACCTTTAATTTGTTGGAAGTTTAGTTAGAATTGCTTCTTTCATAACAGCTTAAGCTAGAGTTAATTTATTAGAAGGTGTTTATATAACAGGACATGAAAATTTATATTATTGTGATACAGATAGTATAATAACATCAAAATAATTACCATAAAATATGATTGGTAATTAACTTGGATAATGGAAACTTGAAAATGAAATTGCTTAAGGAATATTTGTTGCTCCTAAAATATATTATATAAAATTATAATAACCTGATAAAGATAATAAGATCGATCATATGAAGTGTAAAGGAATAAGAAATGATATTCTAACAAAATAAATATTTGATTAATTAATTGATAAAAATTATATTAAACTTACAAATATTGGAGTTTTTACAAGAAAATTTGGAACCGTTTTTATTGCAGATTAATAAAAATTAGTAAGAATTCTTGATCTAAAAAGAAAATGGATAGATAATTAAAATAGCATACCTTATTATGATCTGATAGAATATTAAACTGAAAAATTAGTTAAATAAGATGAAAACCTAGAAAAATTAAAAAGAAAAAATTTAGAAAAAAATAATAAGAATTTAAATAATGATTAAATAAATAAAAAATTAGAAAAAATATTTACATAATATTATAATAAAGTAATTAATAATGATTCAGAAATAAATTAAAAAAGAAGATAATTATATATTGATTAAACACTTGAATCTTATATATAAAAAAAAGTATATTAATGAAATATATTTTATATATAATTTATATTTTTTTAATTATTTTATTTTGTTATTTCATGATCAATATCTTACATATTTAATTCCATTTTATGTATAACCTGTATCAGGTTTACTATAATCAATTTAATTATTATTATTTTCTTATTCAATTTCTTCTTCATAATCTTATTAATTTGTATAATCATTTTCAAGATAATTTTATGAAGGAGGTTATAAACCTTAAGGTGTATATCCTTAAGTATTAACTTTTTTAAATGGTTATTTTTCATATGAACTATTTTATATTTAATATTTATTATTAAATGGTTATAAATTTTTAAGAGTCTGTTTTTATAAATTATAATTTATTCCTTAAAAACTACTATAATTACTATTATTTTAACCTTCAAAGTTATTTCCTTTTCTTATTGTTGCTTATAAAGGATTATTTCCTAAAAAACCATTATTAATATTTGGATTTGCATATAAATTAAAGCTTGGTTAATTTGAATATAAAGAAGGACCATATATTGCATTATTTGATTTTTCATATCTGTCATTTTTAGTAATAAAAGCTTAACTATAATTTGTTGGTTAAAATACACTTGAACTTTTTGAACCTCCTCTATTACCTCTTCCACTAAAACCACTATTATAATTACCAATTGTAGTTGGTAATTTATAATTATTTTATCCAATTGTTGTAACTCTACCTATTTAATATAATTTATTACTCATTTATTCTTCTTATTCTTCGTATAATTAAAATCCTTAATTTTCAAAATTTCTATATTATTTTTCTTATTATTAAATCTATTTTAAAAAAAATTTAAAAATAATTTTTATTTTTTTTATATTATAATAATTTTTATATTTTTTACTTTGCTTTATATAAATTAATTTCTATTTTCTTTTTCAATAAATTATTTTAAGGTTTAAATATGATTTTATTAAATAAATTATTCTTTATCAATACGATCTTTAAAGGTAAATATTCTTTTTAAATTAGTTTATGCTAAAGTATCAAATTATGGTCTTGATGAAATTATATATTAAGTTTCATTTTCTTTTGTTGCAAATCTTGCAATTATAAGACTAAACTTTTAACAATTATCATCATATAATTAATAGGGGATTTATTAATCATTTATATATCTAACAAATTATCTTATTTCATTTATGAGTTTTTAATTTTTTCCATATCTATACCATTCATATCTTTCTTTATCAGATGTTTCTTAAATTTAAATTTTACCATCTGCACTTCCATTATCAGTTGTTAAACTAAAATTATTTCCATCTATATTACAACACCAATGAGCAATTAATGGTGTAAATTATTAATTTTATAAGGCATCTAAACCTCTTGTCCCAATCCACACTCCTTCATTATAATCATCTCCATTTCTTATATATTAACCAAGTCTTATTACATCAGATGGAGCTTCTAAACCAAGTCTAAATAAACCAACTGGACCATAATTTGAAATTATATCTTTATATGATTATATTATTTCATTTTTTTCTTTTATATCTGCAGATTTAAATCTTTGAGTATCTTAAGCAACTTTATAAGCAAATAATGGTTAAGAAATTGGACTATATCTTATGGCAATATTTATATATTTTTATAATAATTAATTCATATATAAAAAACTTTTTAAAAAATTAAAATTTAAAAAAAATATTTTTTTAATTAAAATGAATATATTTGAAGAAATTGTATAAATAAATAATAATATTGAAAATAATAAAAAAGAAATTTAAAAGATTTTAGGATATATTTTATAATAATATATAAATAAGAGAGAAGCCCAAGTTGATTAATTATAAAGAAATATTTGCGATTTAAATGTTTAATTATTTTAATTTTAATTAGAAGCCAAAGTTAATGAAAATTATGATTTACATAAAATATTATAATTAAAACAAAATATTTAAATGTAAAATATTAATAATAAATGATATATATTTATAATATCAATTGTAGTATGTATATAAATCAAATGTTAAAATAAATCTTCCATTTGCAATTAATTAATATGGATTATATATATTTATAAAATTAGAATTTAAATCAGTATTTTATAAATTAAATAATATTTATTATTAGCCATTTAATTCAGTTATTCTACTCCATGGAATATTAAAGGTAACATTTCCATATGACAGTCCACTTGATTTATCAAACAAATAATTAGGTATAACTTATATTATAGCTTCTATTTAATTTTCTGAATTTGTAAATGGAGTCTTTTAATTTATATCATTACAATTAAACATCTATATAGGATCTTAAGCACATAAGTCACTTACTAAATACATTGTTGTATATCCATAATTATCAAAACTTTTAGGAAAAGATTATGATGTTTATATACTGTCATTTTATAATAAACATCCACTTAATCTTATAGCAAATTATATTTTACTATCTTATTAAACATATTATCCTATAACTTTATTCAAATCTATATTAATATAACTTAATTAAGGATTTTAATATATTGAAATTATAAAAGCTTCAGTTATTAAACTAGTAAAATAATTATATTTTTTATTAAAATGATTTAAATTTAAATCAATTTTTTTATTATTTAAATCCATAATTTTTATTTTTTTTTAATAATTTTTAATTTTTTAAAATTTATATATAAAAAATAATATAATAAAAAATATATATACTTAAAATCAATTATATGAATATAAATTAAACATTAATATAAATTTAGATAATATATTTCCAGGTACAAATTATAATAATGTTGGAGTAGTAAAATTTCCAGCTGTTGTTGATTATTATAAATAATATTATATTTATGTTTTTCCATTTAATCTTGAAATTTTACTCCATGTAACTTCATTTTCAAAACTTCCTATTCCAACATTATTTACACTATCAAAAATAGCATGAGGAATATTTTAAAATACAGCTTCTATATTTTATTTACTATATACAACAGGTTCAACTTAATTTTAATTTAAACAAGGATAAAAAAAAGTTGGTTCTTCATTACTTAAATCACTTACTAAATAAAAGGTTGGATATTAAAAAAAACTAATTGTTGAAATTGATGATGCTAAATATTAAAATGCTGCATTACTATTATCAACACCAATTAATTAAATTGCAAATTTAAGATCTTTTTAAAATTAATATTATCCAATTACTTTATTTAAATCAATATTTACAGAAAGAGTTGGATTTGAATATAAAAATATTTCTGCTATTACACTTGTAAAATATTAATATTATGGTTATTATAATTTATTAAAGGTTTTATCTATAAATTAATCTTGAAACTTAATCTTTTTTTATAAAATTTCGAATTCTCCATCTACTTCTTAATGTTCCACATATGAATAAATATCAAAAACAAGAACAAATTTACTTTATTAATTTATTTTAAACATATTATAATCTAGATTTTAAAATACTCCAAAGGAACTTGTTTAAACAAGTTAGAATGTAGGAGTTAAAGTTCCAATTCTAATATATTTTGAATTAACAACATTTCCTTTAATAACTCCAGTTCCTACATTATTAAAATTATCAAATATCGAATAAACTGTCATTTATATATTAGCTTCTATATTTTATGTACTATAAACAGTTGGTACTACTTATTATGTATCAACACATCCATAATAAAATGTAGGATTTTAATTTTTAATATCACTTACTAAATACATACTTGGGAAATTATAATAACTTGTAATTGTTCCACTTGTCAAATATTAAAATTAAGTATTTTAAACTGTAAATGAAGATAATTTAAGAGCAAATCTTTCTCCAGTTCCTTAATTATTTCCTAATATTTTTTCAAGATCAGGTTTAAATTATGGAATTATATTTTATGTAAAATTTGTATTAAAATAAACTTCAGTTACAAAACTATTAAAATAAGTATAATTAGGTTATTTAATATCCATTTTTTTTAAATAAATTTTTTAAATTTTATAATTTTTAAATTAATTTTTAAAATAATATAAATTATTAATAAAATAAATATATATAAAAAATCAATATATAATTTCATCAAAATTTATATATAATTTTAATTTATCAAGTATAATAAGTAAATGACTATGATCTTTTTTTGCAACTATTTACATTAATCTCATAAACTATTTATTCTCTAAAATCCCTATATCATTATTTATACTATTTATTTCTTTTTTATTTATATCAAAAATATATAATTAAGTTAAACAAGTTCTTAAAGTAGCTGGAAATTAAAAGAATTTTTAAGTTGTAATTAAAAAACTAATTTCTCCTTTTTCTAATAAATGCCTTCTATTATAAAATAAGGCTTAAAGTTATTTATCATGTTATTATTTTTTTAAATCATTAATAAAATCATCAAATATGAATAATATTCTTTTTGCTTTATTATATTATGTTATTAAAGAATAAATTTGATCAATATCAAATTTATTAAAATAATTGCTATCTTTAACACACTTTAAATCTTCTATCGGATATGGACTAAATATAAAAACAAAGCTAAAATGTTTTTTATACAATTAAGGATTAATTAATAATTCTCTTATCAAATGACTTTTTCCACTATTAGGTTTACCAATTAAAAGACTTACAAAATTATCAGGAAGAAATAAAAACTAATCATTGTTATATTCTTTTTAAATCACACTTTAAATATTATTTTTCTTTATTTAAAAATCCATTATATTATCTAAATCATTTATTTTATTTTCTTCTTAAATGAAATTCATGGGAGAAAATTTTTTATCCATATATAAAATAATATTTTTTATATTTTAATTTTATAATTATAAAAATTAAAAAATTTTTAAAATATTTTTTTAAAATAATTAATTATAATTAAAATATGTAATAAGTAATTCCTAATAATTTAAATTATAATGATGTAAAACCAGTTGGGTTTCCTTCTCATGTAAGAATGGAAAAATATACTCCAATTGCTTTTAATACTTCAAATGCTGGTGTTTCATCAAGTGATATTGTAAGATTTAATATCACAACAAATGGATTTTGGGATCCATATAGTGCATATATCAAAATTGAAGTTGATGTAAGTGGAATGGATGGAATATAAACTTCATCAACTGCTTGTGGTTCATAATAAGTAGATAATAGTGCAAGCAGTTTTATTAGTTAGATGATAATATATAAAGGAGGAACTGAAATTGAAAGAGTTGAAGAATATGATACAATTGCTGCTATATTAAATGATATGAATGGAGATGTTAGTAATAGATTAAGTAGGTATAGTGAAGGAATGTATGCTTAAAATACTCCAGGTGGATATTAATATTCTAATCCACTTTAAAATAATTCATCTATTTGTTATGGTTTTTCTCCTCTTGTAACTGGTTTACCTTAAACAGCAAATGCAATTATATAAAAATAATATAGTGGAGTAACTATAAATGATACTTTTATTAATAGATATGAATTTATTTTATTATAATAAGATGGTAAAAATGCTGTTTAAAAAGTTTCTGATAGTATTCTATTGATTGATAATTAAAATTATACTAGTAATCCTTAAAATTATGGATACAGCACGCCATTTTGTTAATCACTATCAGCATATGGAAATGAATCTCTTTTAAGTCATAATATGTATAATAATACAACTTATAAAGGAATTCCATTCGCTAGTGTTGTCACTGATAGATAAACATTTTGTATTCCAATATTATCAGGTTTATTAGGTATTTTAATGCCAAAAGATAGTTATAGATATGTTCCTATGAAAGCTTTATAAGAACTAATTATCGAATTTAGATTAAATCCATATGCAATGTTTACAAGTGGATATGCAGATGGTGCTTCAAATTTACATAATGCAACATTAAATGCACTTTTACCATTAGGAACAACTACAAATCCGATGTTAAGTAGAATTTGGAAAATTACTAAATTTGAAATTAATGTAGAAGTTTAATATTTTGAACCTTAAGTTGAAGATATTATTCTTGCATAATTAAAAACTGAAAAAGGAATTGTTCTTCATAGTTAAAGTTGGATGTTAGGACCAAGATATTAAATTGCAGCAAATAGTTCTCCTAATGGGACATATTAAGTTAATTTAGGATTTGAATCATTAAAAAATGTTTTATGGGTATATATGCCAGATGAATATCAAAAATATACTTTTTGTAGAAAATAATATAGAATTAGTGCAAATGTTACTTAAATGTATATAAAAGTAGGAAGTGAATATTTCCCTCCTTTACCAATTACTGGACATGGAGGAAATTGTGCAGGATATGTATCATCTTCAAATGATTATGATGCAAGTAATAGTGAATTTCTTATTTCATTATATAAAGCATTTGGTAAATTTAATGATATTTAAAGTAATTGTATTGTAAATCCTGTAAATTTTGCAATAAATGCAAGAGTTTACGATCCAACAAGTACAACTGCATTATCAAATGGAACTGGTTATACCAACTTTGATACAGCAATGAGTGCACCTCTTTTCCATGAAAATAGATGTGTAGGAAGAGCAATTTATGCAATGAATCTTGAAACCTTAAATTAAGATTATAGTGTAATAAGTGGTATAAACACACTTAAAAATACACCATTTGATATAACTGTTAAAAGTGATAATACAAATGCATATCCAAGAACTTATACTATGTATGTATTTTGTTAATTTGATATGTTAATCTAATTAAGAAGTACTGGAGTATAAATATTAGGAAGAGGATGAAAAATATTATAATATATATATTTTATTATTAAATTAAAATTTATATTTTTTTCGTAAAATAAAAAATTTATATGAATAGTTAAAACATTGATTAATATATTTCATTATTTTCTAAAATATCAAAATTATATTAAGAAAATTAAAATTTATAATTATAATTAAATAATAATTATAATGATTTGAGTTAAATATTATTTACAAGTTAAGACTTTTTAGAAAGAAATAAAGATGAATTATGTACAAAATTAAGAATATTTGCAATGAGGAATTTTTAAGAAATTTAATAATAATTAATTTAAAAAAGGGATTTTGATAATTTATTAACAAATATCATTTTAGATCTTGATTAAGTGGTTGGATATTTAATAAATAATAAAGATAAAATTGATATGACAATGAATGAAAAATTAATTTAATTTTAATAAAAATAATAAGAATAAGATTTAAATAGATAAAAATAAATGAATATTGATATTGATAAATTAATTGATGAAGAAGAAAAAGATTAAAAAATATAAATATTTTAATAATGAATAAAAAATTTATATAATTTATTTTTTATTATTTAAAAATTATTTTTATATAAATAAAAAAATATAAAATGGATATAAGTGATTTTTATTATTGGATATTAGTTTTTGTTATATTTATAAAATTTGTTATAACTGTTATTTTAACTTTAAAAGTTAAAGATAAAAATAATCAAATTAATAATTAAAATTAAATTTTAGATTTATTTAATAAATTTATTAAAGATGTACATGAAGTTAATTTAGATTTAGATAAAAAAGACGATACTATTTAAAAATTAGATTTAATTAAATAAAAATCCTTAAATAGTGATTAATCAAAGATTCCTTCAGAAAATAACAATTTAAAAGATTAGATTGAAGAAAAAAAAGAATAATGAAATTTATATAAATATATATTTTTTTATCTATATAAATGTAATTATTTTTATTAAAATTATAATAATTAAAATTAAAAAATATTTTTAAAAAATTTAATCTTAAAATCAAAAAAATTATTTTAATGAATTAAGAAGAATAAAAAAATTTATTCGAACAAGATAATAAAGATGATTTAAATACTTCTACAGAAACTCTCATTTAAGAAGAAAATAAAGAAGTTAAAGAAGATGATTTAAAATTACTTAAAAAAGTTAAAAGATCATTTCATCCAAAAAAAATTTTAACCATTTCATTTCCTTAAAAATTAATTTAAAGTAAACATAATAAAAGAAAATTTTAGGTTTTAGTAATATATGAAGACGATGATGGTAAATAAAGAAGAAGAATTGTTAAATTTGGAAATTATAAGTAAAACGATTTAAGTGATTAAACTTAATTAAAGATTCATAAGAAAAAAATTGAAAAATTGAAAAATAGTGAAAATGTTTTATAAAGTAATTATTGGAGAAAACATCTATTAAATAAAAGTGATGATTTATATAATAATTTTATAGATATAATTAAATAAAATTGTTGATTTATTTTTTATAATAGATATTTATTTTTTATATATTTTATGTAATTTTAATTAATTTAAAATTTTAATATTTAATTAATAATTTAATAATCATCTTCTTCTTGCTTATCTATATAATTTTCCAACATGATATTAAGATCTATTTCCAGTTGGTTTATGTCTATAAGGTCTATTTAAAGGACCAATGAATCTTCTTTTTAAACTTCCTTTTCTTTTAATTCTTTTATGAACTTTACCTCCTCTTCTTCCTTTTGCATAAACTGCTTTATATGTAGTACCTTATTTTGGTTTTTTTCCTTATTTAAAATATTCGTTTCTACCATTTCTTTTATGAATATAAACAACTTCGTGATGTTTTGTCATTTTAAATTTTTATATAATAAATAATTTGGTTTTTTAATTAAATTTTTTATAATAATATTTTTTATTATTAATTTTATAATATTTTTTTATAATATTTATACAAAAAAATTATAAAAAATTTTAAAATTAAAATTATAATCATTCTTCTTCATTTCCATAATCATATTTTCTTTCAAGATAATTTACTAATCTTTTACCTTTTCCTCTTCCCTTTCCTTTATGAGATTTTCTATATTTTTTTATATGATGTTTTTTTCCTTTTCCTTTACCTCTTAATTTTCTAATTTTTGCTAAAAATGCAGCACTTTAACCTCTTTTGGTCATTTTATAAAAATATTTTTTAATTTTAAAATTTTTAATTATTATTTTTTAATATATAAATTATTATAAAAAAAATATTAACAAATAATTATATTTATATATAAAATTCAAATATCAATTAATAATTTTTAAAATTCAGTTAATAGTTTTTAATCTTTAGACTTTTTTTATATTTAAACTTCATCAATTAATTATTAATCATAATATTATAAAACTAAATCAATTTATGCATCACTAAACCAAGGTGTAAACGTTTTATGCCAATTTCTAACATCTTCTTATGTTTTTACTTATGTTATCCAAGATTTTGTTGCTTCTTTTGAAGGTTTATAATCCCAATTTAAATTATTCATATTTAAGTAAGAAAAAATATTATTATTTTAGATTATAATAAATATTAAAATTAAATTTTAAAAAAATTTTTTAAGTTTTTTTTTAATTATAACTAAAAAAGTAAAAATTTTTATCCTTTTATATTATTTAAAATGGCAGAACTTTAATAAATTTATAATTCTATAATAAGTGGTTAGGTATAAACATTTGCTGGATTAGCAGATATTGTAACAAGATTAAGTTAATTAGTTCCTGAATTGGATATTAATACAAGTGGAGGAATTAATAATTATTCATAAAAATAACTTGAATAAATAATAAAATAATTTATTATTAGAGTATAAAAATAATAAATTAATTTTTCAAATAAGGATGAAAGATAAATTGTTAATAAATAAAGAGAAAATTATAATGTAGAATTTATTTGGAAATAAAGAATTTAACCTTATTATGAAGCTCATAGGAATAGTTTAAAAGATCTACCTGAATTATTAAATATTAATGGAAATCATGAATAAACATATACAAAAATATATAGATGTTTTTAAGCTCTTGATATATTAACAGATGTAATATATAATAAGAAAAAACATTGTTTTGAATTTATTCAACTTCCAAATAGAACTGGAACATGTGGAAAAAAATTAACATTAGCTTTATTTAAAGATATTATTTCAACAAAAATTAATGGAGGAGTTAGTGAAAGTTATGTCTTAAATTCGGTTGGTAGATTACATCCAAATGTAAAAGATACAGTTGAATATAAATATTTTGTTAAATTGATGTAAATGTTAAATACATAAAAGAAGTATAAAAAGGTAAATAAATATATGAATAGAGATATTACAAAAAAAGTAAAACCGTCATTAAAAGAAGTTGGAGATAAAATATTTAATAAATTTAAATCGTTTAATAATAGAAAATAAGATACTTTTAAGTAATCAACTTTATTAAAAAATTAAAGTGATTTAGAACTGTTTAATAAAACTTAACCAATAAAGGATGTAGCATAAGCATTGAAATTTAAATATAGAGATACATAAGTTTTAGATACATAAGAAAATTTAAAACCTATTTATTAAGGAAAATAAAAAGAAAAATTGAGTAAAGAATTATTAAATGGTCTTCCATATATTCCAACAGAAAGTAAAGCCTATTTAGATTCAATAAAACCAATTAAATATGCTTTAAATTTAACTAGAGATTAAGATAATATTTAAATAAATAGAGGATACAATTAAAGGAATTATTGATTATTTAAAAATATTTAATTTATAAAATATATATATTAATTTTTATTTATTAAAAATTGTAAATTTAAATATAATTTTATAATTTTAAAAATTTATGAAATTCAAAAAAAATAAAAAAATTATAAATTATTTATAACATGTTTATATATATGATAAAAATAATAAAATTAGTGATATAAAATCTAAAATTGAAATATTAAAAAAATTAAATACCTATGATAAGTAAACATTGATTTTCACTCCTGGAAAGCATAAACATGATTAAATTATTCCTCCAAATATTAATAATCCAAATATAAGAAATGCTTTTAATGGTATATATAAAGAAATTAATAAAGATAAAAATAATTAAATCAAGGATGATATTTTTAATTATAATAGAAAAAAAAGAATCATTGAAGAGGAAGTTATTCCAAATAATAAAAAATTTTAGGATATTGAAATAGAAGATGAAATTGAAAATTTTATTTTAAAAAATAAAAAAGATGATTCTCATAAAGTATAATTTAAAAAGAAAAAAGTTAAAAAAGAAGATGTAATATTTATTGTACATAGTGATTCCAGTGATGAAGAAGAACAAGCAATAATTGATAATAATGCAATTCCTTAACCTGTTCCTATTTTATAATATATTGAAGCAATTAATTAAAATGAATAAAAAATAAAATAATTAGATAATGATAATTATTAATTTCAATTATCTTTAAAATAAAAAAATGATGAAATTGAAATATTAAATGAAAATATAGGAGGTCTTAAATTATAAATATAAACATTATTATAAGAAATTGAAATTGAAGATTAAGATGTGAAAGATAAAATTTAATTTAATGAAAATTTAATATTATAAAATTAATAAAGAATATAGTAATTAATTTAAGAAAGAGATTAATAAAATTAAGCCTTTTTAGTTGTTTAATATGAAAATGACGAATTAAAAGAAAAATTGGAATAATTAAATAAATTAATATTATAAATAGAAGATGAAAATACTCTTATTACAATAAATTAATAAAAAGATTATTAATTAAAACTAAATATAGTTAATTAACAATTAAAATTATAAAATGATAAATTATAATAAAAAAATGTATAAATTATATAATTATAAAGAGAAGCAGAAGGTGTTTAAGTATTAAAAGAAGAAATTTAATAAAGAATATAAAAAGAAATTAATTATAATTTTAAGATTTAATAATTGTAAGTTTAACTAGATTTAAAAATAAAGGATGGAAATAATAATGATTTAATTTAAGGAATTGATACTTAAAAATATAAAACTTAAATTAAATTATTATAAGATAATAATTAAATTTTACTTGATAAAAAATTATAATTAGAAAGTTAAATTTTAGCAATTAATTCAGAAATAACATTATTAAATAAAAAATTTGCTTCAAAAGAAATTGATAATAAAGAATTAAATTTGATTATTTAATAAAATAAGGATAAAATAAAATAATTAGAAGAATAAATTAGATAAAATATTTAATAACATAATGATTTATTAAATTTAATTCCTGCAGATTTGATAGATGTATTTAAACATTTTAACGATGGAAATAAGAATTATTTGATAATTTCATTATAAAAAATTGAATAATAAAGAAATATTACATAATAAGAAAAGAATGTTTAAATAAATAAAATTATCGAATATGAATAATTAATTAGTTAATTATAAATTGAAATAAAAAATAATATTAAAATAATTTAAGCTTTTACTAAAGAATAAGAATTAATTTAAATATAAATTTTATAAGGTGAGATTTATGATTTAAATTAAAAGATAATTTAATAATAATAATAATTTAATTAAACTTTATAATAATTAGAATAAAGTTTAAATATAAGTAAAAATTAAAATACATTTTTAGATCGATAATATTAAGAAGCTTTATTATAAATTACATAAAAAACAAGTGAATTAGAAATTATAAACGCCTCAAAAAGATAAGCTACTCTTTAATTTAATATTTAATTATAAGAAAAATAAGATATTTTATTATAATATGAACTTTAAAATGATGATTTGAAAAATGTTATTTAATAAATAAATTAAAAAATATTATAAAAGGATTAAGAAATAAATACTTTAAAATAATATATAAATGAAAATTAAGTTACTATAAATTAATTAAGATAAAATTTAGAAGCTTTGATTTAATAATAAAAAGATGAATAATAAAAATAATTAAATTAATTAAATAATTAATTATAATTATAATTTTAAGAAAATTAAACTTATGTATAAAATTTATAATAAGAAATTGAACATTATAAATAATAATTACATTAACTTGATTAAATAGTTATAGGAAATAATAGTTAAAACGATATTAAAATTAATGAATATCAAATATTAATTTAATAAAAAATAAATGAAAATTCTAATTTAATAAATTAAATTGGTTAATAATAAATCGAAATTTAAGAAGCTAATTTAAGAAATTAATAAAATTTAATAAAAATTGGAGTTTTAAATGAAAGTTAACTTAAATTAGAATAATAAATATAATAAAAAGATCAATTAATTATTGATTAAGATGTTAAATATCAAAAATTAAAATAAGATTAAGAAGAAAGAGAAAGAATTGGAATTTTAAATTAAAATAACCTTTAATTTGAAAAAGAAAATTTAATTAAAAAAGTTTAAGAATTAGATTCTATAATATTATAATATACAATTTAAAAATAAAATTAATAAGAAAGTGAATTACTAATTTAATCTTAAAGAGAATAATAAATTTAAATTTTAAATACAAAATATTAATAATTATTATATTAATTTAAAAATAAAAGTGATTAATATTAATTAAATTATAATTAAGGAAATTAAAATTCAATTGAAATAGATAATGAATTTGAATAATATATTTTGTTATTTAAAGAAATAAAAAATAATGGAAGATAAGAGCTTGTTGAATAATTTTATATTGATTTTTTAATGCAATAATTTATAACAGATGACTTTTTAGAAAAAATTTATATTATAGATAGTTAAAATAATTATGTTGCGAATGAAATATTAAGAAAAATTAAAAGTAATAATTAATAATTAATTGATATAGAAAAACTTAATTTCGAAAAATTAAAATAATAATATGATATTTTATAATAAACTTTGATATAAATAAAATAAAAATTAGAAGCTGAAATTTAATAATTATTTAATGTAAATAAATTATTAAATGAATAAATAAATATTTTAGAAAGTGATATTTAAGAAAAAGCTTAAATAATTATTTAATAAACATAATAAATTTAATAATAAGAAGACTTTTTAAGATAACATTAATAAGAATTATAAGCTTCTCTATAAATTAATAGTTAATTAAAAATATAAATTGAATAATAATTATTAGAAATTGGTAGTTTGTTAGATTTAAATACCTAATTAAAATAAATGTTAGAAATTGAAAAGATTAAAATAAAAAATCACAAATTGATATTTATTAATTAATTAAATTAAAATATAAATAATGAATAATTAAAAGTTTAAGATATGGATTTATTAATAAATTATATTTAAGATGGAAATTTAGATTATTTAAATGAAGGATAAAGAATATTTATTAATGAAGTTGTGAAATTTTATTAAAGTTATAAATAAATATTTTAAATAAATTAAAGTAGATTCGACGCCTATATTCTATTTAAAATAAATGAATAAGTAACAAATCTTTCAATTGAAGAATTTAATAATTTTAATTTATCAGAATAAAATTATTAAACATTAATAAAAAATCTTTAATTTTAATTATTCTTCTTCTTTTTAATATAAAAATAATAATTTCAAAATTATTAAGAATATAAAAATTATATGATTGAATATGTATAAAGTAAGTATTAAATAGAAGTTAACTATGATGATGTTTTAATTAATTAAGTAGAATTTGAATTATATTAAGTATAAAATTTTGAAATAATAAGAAGAAATAATATAATTGAAGAAAAAAATGAAGAAATAAAATAATATGTTTAAACCTATGAAGAAAATATTAAAAAAATATAAGAAAATGCAGTAAAATATATATAATTACGTTTTATTTAAAGAAAAAATGACATTTAAAATAATATTGAATAAAAAAATTAATAAAATTATATTTAAGAATTAGAATTATAATTGTAAAAATAAAAATAAATAAATGAAGAAGTTATCGGATAAGATTATTTAAAAAAATATAATAAAAAATTTATTAAAAAAACAAAGTATTAATAAAAGATATAATAAATTATTGATAAATAATAAATATCTGAATTATAATATAATCCTGATTTTTAAGATATAAATAAAGAAGAAATAATATAAGATTTAAATGAAGAAATTGATGATTTAATAGAAGATTAAAGAGAAGATTAAATTTAATAGATATAAGTTAAAAATAAAGAAGAAGATTTTATTTCAATAAAAAATGATCTTAAAAGATTTAATATACCAGAAAGACTTTTAAAATTTTTTAAAAGAACTCTATCTTCTACTCCATTTGGAGGATATTAAAAAGAAAATAATGTCTAAAACTTTATTTTTGAAGAAAATTAATAAATAATAGATAATAATGCTGATATTTTATTTAATAATGAAATTGAAATTGCTATTTAAGATGTAGAATAAGATTAAATTATTCCAATTTAATAAAAATAACCAATTGTAAGATAATTAAGAAAAAGAAAAGAATAACATATAAGAGAATTGTCTTAAGATTAAGTAATAAAAAGATTAAGAGAAATATCAAGATAAAAAGGAAGAGTTGCTCAAAAAGATAAAAGATTAACAACAATTTTAGAATTTGTAAGAGAATGTGATACTTATTTATCTAATTTAAAATTAGAAGTATAACTTGCTTAAAATTTTGGAAATGAATATAGTAAAGCTTAAATTCCAGGAATATAAAAAGATATTTCAAATTTTACATATAAATTTGCATAAATTTTATAAGCATCATATAGTGAAATTCATAATAGTAGTTAAATAAATTTAGAAATTGAAGATGAAAGAGTAATTAATTTTGCTAAATAAGAAATAAGAGATATTTAAAATAGTGATAAAAGATTAGCAAAACCATTTAAATTTCATGGTTTGACAAAAGCTTAAAAATTAAGAAATGAAGTTTAATAAATAGATTAATAAAATTAATAATAATTTGATAAAGCTTAATCTGATTTAAAAATAACAAAGGCTTTAATTAATCATAAAAGAAATCATAAATATATTAGAGAATCTTAAATTAAAGATTATTATAATAGATAAATTTAAAAAAATATTAAAAAGGGAAATATAATTTATTAAATAGAGAGAGAATCTGATTATAACGAACCTTAATTATAATATAATTGATATATTAAAAAATAATTTATTAATTTGTATTTTTATATATTAAAATCAATAATGTTTAATATATAATTTATATATTATAAATCATACATTTAAATCTTAATAATAATTATTAAAATAAATATATAATATTTAATCAATCACTTTTTTACAAATTTTGATGGTTTCTTTTCAAACTTTTCAGCACTCTTTTCTTCAAATCTATTTGTAATAGGATTTCTCTTAAAGTTCTACCATGATTAAGTCTAAGCTTTCAATAGTTAATGCTTATGATTTGTTTGACCTTCACAATTAACAGCTAAACCATTTACCATATCGATGTTGTTCTTAAGATATTTGTAAAGTTCATTGAATACTTCAAAAGCTTAAAGTCCAAAAACATCATAGTTAAAATATCTTTAAGTTCCAGCTGTTGAATGACAAATAATTTCATCTCCATTC